>OFMP01000009.1_pt1 | contig 160256 bp, 147 predicted proteins | sample 1541841 | NCBI WGS metagenome assembly OFMP01 (sample SAMN04209226, study PRJEB22552) | human gut metagenome | biome: gut; material: feces | host: Homo sapiens | place: USA: Oklahoma
ATAAAAGACACATTTATGTGTGGCTGCTGAAGATAGGGCTATGCCCGAAAAATAAAAGCCACCCGCTAGGCGGGTGGATCTTTACTATACAAAGTATTGGAAATTTTATTTATTTATGATATAATGAAATAGGTTATTGGTGTGGGTGATTCATTCTTAATTGACAAGATGGTTAACTCCTGACGGTCCCGCCGCTGTGAAGGCCTTGTGTCTAAGTCAGCAGTCAGCCCATGCTTTATTCTGAATCCACGGGTGATGGAGGCAGTTGGGTTTGCTAATTGCATGGAATAATTGTCATTAGTTAATTCTGTCTTTATGGCTTTTGTCGGATTCGGCAGAAGTATTTTTTTATTATTGATAATCCCTACCATATGGGAAAATTAATTGTGAAGGAGCTGCACTTTGGAAGAATATCAGTTTTCGCAAGGAAAGGTTTTGCGTTGTGGTTATACTACCGGCAGCTGTGCAACGGCCGCATCCAAGGCAGCAGCAACAATGCTGCTGACAGGCGAGCGCGTTGAAACTGTGCGTATTGACACTCCCAAGGGTATTGTGCTTGACCTTGAGCCTTTGGATGTAGAGATGACTCCGGAGTACGTAAGCTGCGCAATCCGCAAGGATTCCGGTGACGATCCTGATGATACTAACGGTGTACTGGTTTATGCCAGAGCCGAAAGGACTGATGGTAGCGGTATTGAGCTGGAGGGCGGCGTAGGCGTAGGCAGGGTGACCAAGCCCGGTTTGGCGTGTGCTGTCGGCGGACCGGCGATTAATCCCACGCCGCGTAGAATGATTACGCAGGAGGTTGGCAAGGCTATGAAGGCTGCCGGTTATAACGGCGGCATGAAGCTGACGATTTCTATTCCCGCAGGTGTAGAAATTGCCAAGAAAACCTTTAATCCCCGTCTCGGTATTATCGGCGGCCTGTCGGTTTTGGGAACCAGCGGCATTGTAGAGCCGATGAGTGAAAAGGCGCTGATTGAAACGATGTATGTGGAAATCAGAGCGCAGAAGGCACGCGGCAACAAAAATCTGCTGGTGTTCTTCGGTAACTACGGCGAGGATTTTACCCGCGATGAAATGAAGCTGGACCTTGAAGGTCATGTTACCTGCAGCAATTTTGTGGGTGAGCTTTTGGATTATGCCGTTTACTGCGGCTTTGAAACCTTGCTGCTTATCGGCCATTCAGGTAAGCTTGTGAAGGTGGCGCAGGGCGTAATGAATACACATTCCAAGTACGCGGACTGCCGCACGGAACTATTTGCTTTGGAGGCGATGTTCCACGGAGCTTCGGTGGAGGTAGGACGTGAAATTTACGGCTGCCTTACTACCGATGAAGTGACCAAGGTTCTGAAACGGGAGCAAATCTTTGAGCCTGTAATGGACAAGGTTACGGAAAAAATTGATTTTTACATGCAGCATAGAGTGCATGGCAAAATAAAAACGGCTGCTTTGATGTTTTCCAATGTTTATGGCATTTTGGGCAAGACCAAGTACGCAGACGAATTAATCCAGCTACATAAGCAAAAAGGAGTATGAGAGAATGAGAGGCAAACTTTATAGTGTTGGTATCGGTCCCGGAGACCCGGAATTAATGACCCTGAAGGCTGTACGCCTGTTGAAGGAATGTGACGTTGTTGCATTGCCTAAGGGAGATACCGATGTAATGACGGCTAAGGAAATCGTTAATCACGTAGTAGATCTTGATGCAAAACCCCAGCTGATTGTTTATATGCCTATGACTAAGGATATGGCAGCAATGGACAAAGCACACCGCGAGGGTGCCGATGCTATTGAAAAGCTGCTTGATGAAGGCAAAAACGTTGTGTTCATCACTCTTGGCTGTCCTACCGTATATGCAACCTGCATTTACGTTCATAAGCTGGTGCTGAAGGATGGCTATGATGCAGAGCTTGTTGCAGGCGTAACCTCTATCTGCGCTGTTGCAGCTAAGCTGAATACTTCCCTGTGCGAAAGAGCGGAACCGCTGATTGTTCTTCCCGGCAGCTATAAACAGTCCGCAGCATTTCTGGACGGCCCCGGCAACAAGGTGCTGATGAAATCCGCAAGTGAAATCGGCCGTGTAGTTGACGAGCTGCGCGAGCGTAAGCTCATTAAAAATTCCGGTATGGTTGAAAGATGTGGCCTGCCGGGTGAAAAAATCTATCGTAACCTTGAAGAAGTAGATCCTAAGAGCAGCTATTTCTCTGTAATATTGGTTAAAGAAAAGGAGTTTGATGAATAATGATCTATTTTATTGGTGCTGGTCCCGGTGCAGCTGACTTAATTACTGTAAAAGGTAAAGAGCTTTTGGAAAAGGCTGACCTGGTTATTTACGCAGGCTCCCTTGTTAACCCGGAACTGCTGAAATACTGCAAACCGGAATGTACTATTATGAACAGTGCAACCATGACCTTGGAAGAGGTTATCGCTGCTATGGTTCCCGCCGCTCAGGCTGGCCAATTGGTTGTACGTCTGCACACCGGTGACCCCAGCGTTTACGGTGCACATCGCGAGCAGATTGACCTGCTGCGCAGCTACAACCTTGACTACGAGGTTGTTCCCGGCGTAAGCTCCTTCTGCGCTGCTGCTGCTTGCCTGAAGGCTGAATACACTCTGCCGAACGTAAGCCAATCCGTTATTATTACCCGTATGGAAGGCCGTACTCCGGTTCCGAGCCATCAGAAGATTGCCGACTATGCTGCTCATAAAGCAACCATGGTTATCTTCCTGAGCAGCGGTATGCTGGAAAAACTGCAGACCGAGCTCGTAAGAGGCGGTTACAGAAACGATACTCCGGCTGCTATTGTTTACAAAGCATCCTGGCCGGATGAAAAGGTTATCCGCTGCACCGTTGGTACTTTGGCAGAAAACGCTGCTAAATACGGTATCAACAAAACTGCGCTGATTACCGTCGGCGGCTTCCTGGGCAACGCTTACGACCGCAGCGAGCTGTACAACCCGACCTTCGCTCACGGCTTCCGTGAAGCAGACCCGACTAAACTGGACGTTAAGCCCGAGGTTAAATAAGCTATGCGCGCGGCTATATTTTCCTTTTCGGCGCGTGGCGCGGAGCTGAGCAAAAAGGTTGCCGAATATCTGCACAGCATCGGTTATGAAACGGAGCTGCAGACTGTAGCGAAGTATGCGGAGCAGACGGGCATTGCTCCGATGCTGCCGGACCATAACGGTGCCTGCGCAGCTGTTTTCAACAAATGTCAGGCGTTGGTGTACGTTGGCGCTGTCGGTATTGCGGTGCGTACTATCGCACCCTTTATCAAAAGCAAGCTGACGGACCCTGCTGTTATTTCGGTAGACGAACGCGGCAGCTTTGTTATTCCTCTGCTTGCAGGTCACATCGGGGGAGCCAATGAGCTTTCGCGTTGTCTGGCGGCAGCGTTGGGTGCAACTGCCTGCGTGACCACAGCGACAGATGTCAACGGCCTTTTCGCTGTTGATGAATGGGCGGCCCGCAACCGCATGGTGCTGTGCTCTTTGGCAGCAGCCAAGGATTTTGCCGCAGCACTGGTGGGTGATGAAAAGGTAGGCCTGTATTATGATAAGGAATTTCAGCTTACAGGTCCGTTGCCCAAGCTTGTGACAGAGGACTGCAGCCTGCCTGTTGGTATGGCTGTTACGCTGCAAAAGCATTTGCAGCCGTTTGCAACTACGGTGCGCCTGCTTCCTAAGATTGTGCATCTGGGAATCGGCTGCCGTCGCAATACGCCCTTGGAAAATATTGAAGCTCTGGTACTGCCGGAGCTGGAAAAGCTGCAGCTGGACAAGCGTTCCGTTGTGGCAATCGCAAGCGTAGATTTGAAAAAAGACGAGCAGGGTTTACTGGCCTTTGCCAAAAAATATAACTTTGCTGCTAATTTCTATTCAGCTGATGAATTAAATAGCGTAGCAGGCGATTTCACGCCGTCGGCCTTTGTGCAGAGCGTAGTTGGTGTAAGCAACGTATGCGAGCGCAGTGCTGTGAAAGACAGCAAGGGCGGCAGGCTGCTGCTGCGCAAGACAAGTCTGAATGGTGTAACTCTGGCTGTTGCAGCCGAAAACCTGGTCTTGGATTTTGCCAGAACCGGATTGAAGACTGATTAAGGAGACGAGATAATGGGTAAATTATTTGTTGTGGGCCTTGGCCCCGGCGGCGTAGAGCAAATGACCAAAAGAGCTTACGACGCACTGAAGTCCTGCGATGTTATTGCAGGCTACAATGTATACGTTAACCTGATTAAGGAAGATTTCAAGGAGAAGGAATTCCTCTCCAACGGTATGCGTAAAGAGGTTGATCGCTGCAAGCTGGCTCTGGACGAAGCTCTGAAGGGCAAAACCGTTGCTATGATTTCCAGCGGCGACGCAGGCGTTTATGGTATGGCAGGCATTATGTGCCAGGTTGCCAAGGATCATCCCGAAATTGAAATCGAGGTTGTTCCCGGCATTACCGCAGCATGCTCTGGCGCTGCTGTATTGGGCGCACCGCTGATCAGCGACTTCTGCCTGATTTCCCTCAGCGATTTGCTGACTCCGTGGGAAAAAATCGAGAAGCGTCTTGACTGCGCTTCCAAAGGTGATTTCTGCATCTGCCTGTATAACCCTTCCAGCCACAAGCGTCATGATTATCTGCAAAAGGCTTGCGATATCATGCTGAAAAATCAGCCGGGTACAATTCCTGCAGGTATTGTACGCAACATCGGCCGCGATGGTCAGGACTTTGAACTGACTACTCTGGCAGAGCTGCGCGATAAACAGGTAGATATGTTCTCTACCGTTATTATCGGCAACACCCAGACCGAAGTAATCAATGGCCGTATGGTAACCCCGCGTGGTTACAAGCTGGCATGAAACCGGTAATCTGGCTTATCGGCGGTACCAGTGAGGGACGCCGCCTGATTAAGGAGCTGGCTAAGCTGCCGGTGGAGCTGTATGTTTCTGTTGCTACGGATTATGGTGCGTCTTTGATTGAGCCGCAGCCCGGAATGACCGTCATGGCAGAGCGTATGGACCTTGCAGCTATGCGTGCCTTTATTCGTGAGCATCGTCCTGCCTGCGTTATCGACGCTACGCATCCTTATGCTACCGTTGTTACCGCAACGGTGCAGGAGGCCTGCAGCACCGAGCAGGTTGAATATCTGCGCCTGGTGCGTCCGTCGGGCGAGGGCGGAGATTACATTACCGTCCATGATTTTGCGGAAGCCGTCGAGCTTTTGAATCATCTGGAGGGCGGCATCTTCCTGACTACCGGAAGTAAGAATCTGCCGGACTTCACCGCTGTGCATGATTACGCCGAGCGTATCGTTCTGCGTATCCTGCCGCTGGAAAGCAGTCTGCAGATTGCCTTGAAGCTTGGTTACAAGCCTGCGCATATTATCTGTATGCAGGGACCGTTCAGCAAGGAGCTGAATGTCGCTATGCTGAAAAAATATGGCAGCAAGTTTATGGTGACCAAGGATTCCGGTGCTGTCGGCGGCTTTGATGAAAAGGTGGAGGCAGCGGCAGCTGCCGGCGCCAAGCTGATAGTCATCGGCCGTGCACAGGAGGAAACCGGTGCCGGCTATAGTGAGATTGTTGATTACCTAAAGCAGCATTTTGCTGCCGGTAATTGATATAAATAAAAAGGAGGCTTGCTTCCTATGTCGCAAAAATTGCGCGTAAATATCGTCGGTATCGGCCCCGGTAACCCCGATTTGCTGACCGGCGAAGCACGTCAGGCTATTGCTTCAAGTAATATCCTGATTGGCGACAAACGCATGCTGGCTGCGTTTGCAGACAGCAGCAAAACTGTATACGATACAATTAAAACAGCTGCTATTGCTGAAATAGCAGCGCAGGCACAGCCTGATAAGGATGTGCTGGCGGTGCTGGTTTCCGGTGATGTAGGCTTTTTCAGCCTCGCCAAAACCATCAGCGGTAAGCTGCCGGATTGTGAATGTGTTCGCTACTGCGGCATCAGCAGCCTGGTATATTTTTCCTCCAAGCTGCAGCTGTCCTGGGATGACGCCAAAATCGTCAGCATGCACGGACGCACACAAAACCTGGTAGCGGCAGTTGCCCGTAACAAAAAAGTATTTTCCTTGACCGGCGGAGAAAATTCTCCGCAAAAGCTGTGCGCACAGCTGTGCGAGCATGGTCTTGGTCAGGTTCAGGTCTATGTAGGTGAAACCCTTTCGTATCCCGAAGAAAAAATTACCAGCGGTACGGCGGAAGAAATTAGTGCTTTGGATTTTCCGTCCTTGTCCGTAATGATGATTTTGAACGAGGATGCGCAAAGTTTTACTTCTACCGTACACGGCCTTGCCGATGACCTGTTCCAGCGCAGCAAGGTGCCCATGACCAAACAGGAGGTACGCAGCGTATCTATGTCCAAGCTGCAGCCGAAGGCTACAGATATTATTTATGACATCGGTGCCGGTACAGGCTCCTGCTCCATTGAGCTGGCTCTGCTTGCCAGCCAAGGTAAGGTTTGGGCCTTTGAGCGCAACCCTGTTGCCGTTGAGCTCCTCGGAAAGAACAAGGCCTTATTTGGCGTTGACAATCTGGAGGTTATTGCCGGTGAGGCTTTGGAAAACATCAAAGCCATGCCTGCTCCCGATTGTGTTTTCGTAGGCGGCAGCGGCGGCGATTTGTGTGAAATGCTGGATGTAATTTATGCCAAGAACAGTGACTGCCGTGTTGTAATCAATGCCATTACGGTAGAAACTCTGGCAGAGGTTGCTGCTTATTACAAGGAGCATCCCGCTTACAGTCTGGAAATCGTCAATGTGTTTGTAGCGCGCAGCAAGCATCTGGGCAGCTACAACCTGATGATGGCACAAAACCCTGTATATGTAATGACTGCATTGAAGAAGGAAGATTAACATGGCTGAAGTAAAAGTTCCACGTTTTATGATCAGTGCTCCCGGTAGCGGCAGCGGCAAGACAACTATCGTCTGCGGTCTGCTGAAGGCGCTGATGGAAAAAGGGCTGTCTGTGGCAGCCTTCAAATCAGGACCTGATTATATTGACCCGATGTTTCATTCTCGTGTTATCGGAGCAAAATCCCGCAATCTGGATCTGTTCATGCTGGGGCAGGCTACAACCCGGTATCTGGTAGCAAAAAATGCACGCCAGGCAGATGTAGCTGTCTTTGAAGGAGCGATGGGCTTTTACGACGGTATGGGTAAAACCACGGAAGCCAGTGCTTACGAGCTGGCCTGCACCTGCGATGTTCCGGTAGTATTGGTAGTCAACGGCAAGGGAGCCGCCTTATCCATTGCTGCTACAATCAAGGGCTTTAAGGAATTCCGCAGTGACAGCCACATCGTCGGCGCTATTCTGAACAATGTTAATCCGATGAGCTATCTTTTCTATAAGGATGTAATTGAACGCGAAACCGGTGTGAAGCTGTTAGGATACTTCCCGGTGATGCAGGACTGTAACTTTGAAAGCCGTCATTTAGGCCTGGTTACAGCCGAAGAAATAGGGGATTTGCAGCAGATAGTTGCCAAGCTGGCAGCGCAGGCAGCCAAATCTGTCGATTTGGACGGCCTGCTGCAGGTAGCGGCTCAGGCTGCACCGCTTGCATATGACGAGGTAAGCCTTGAACCCGTCGGACGTATGCGTGTGGCAGTCGCTATGGATAAAGCCTTCTGTTTCTACTATCAGGACGCACTTGACCTCTTAGCTGAGCTGGGTGCGGAGCTCGTACCCTTCAGCCCGATAGCTGATGCGCATCTCCCGGAGAACATCAGCGGCCTTGTATTGGGCGGAGGCTATCCAGAGCTTTACGCACAGCAATTAGCGGATAACAAAACGCTGCTGCAGGAGCTTAAAGCCGCTATCGACGGCGGTATGCCTTGTTTTGCAGAATGCGGCGGCTTCATGTATCTGCTGGAGCATTATCGTGATGGCGATAAGCTGTACAGCTGGGTTGGTGCATTGAAGGGCGAATCGGCCATGACTAAAAAGCTGACGCGCTTCGGATATGTGCATCTGACGGCGCAGCAGGATAATCTGCTGTGTCCTGCCGGTGGGACGATAAACGGACACGAGTTCCATTACTCCGACAGCACCAACAACGGTGCAAGCTTTATAGCTGCCAAGGCTTCCGGCCGCGGCAGCTGGGAATGCGCGAATACAACACCGACACTTTATGCCGGTTATCCGCACATCCACCTGTGGGGCAATCCTGAATTTGCCCGCAGCTTTATCAAACAATGTGCAGCGTATGCTGCTAAATAGCAGTCGACAGACTGCTGAAAAGGGGAGTTTGCTTAGATGATGACCTTAGGCGCAATTGTAGCAGGTTTTATTTTAGATTTGATTTTCGGTGACCCGCATTGGTTGCCGCATCCAATCTGCTTAATTGGCAATTTAATAGGATTTCTGGATAAAAAACTGCGGCGTATGCTTGCTCCCGGCGAGACAGCATTACTGCTCGGCGGTGCCTTGATGGTAATAATCGTTCTGGTTCTTACCTTTGCCGTGCCATTTGCTGTGCTGACGTTGGCGGAACAGGTTAACCCGTGGCTGCGTTTTGCTCTGGAAACCGTTATGTGCTACCAGATTTTTGCTACAAAATGTCTGCGTGACGAAAGCATGAAGGTATACACTGCCCTGAAGGATAACGATCTTGTGGATGCAAGAATGAAGCTTTCTTGGATCGTTGGGCGTGATACAAAAGAACTTGATGCTGCAGAGGTGACTAAGGGTGCAGTAGAAACCGTTGCGGAAAATACTGCCGACGGCATCATCGCTCCGATGTTCTATATGTTTATCGGCGGCGCTCCTCTGGCCTTTTTGTATAAAGGCATCAATACTATGGATTCCATGGTCGGTTATAAAAATGACACGTATCTTTATTTTGGACGCTGTGCTGCCAAGCTTGATGATTTGGCCAATCTGATTCCCGCGCGTATTACCGGTCTGGTAATGATTGTGGCATCTTATTTCCTTAATCTTGATGCCAAGAGAGCGTGGAAAACATTCTGGCGCGACCGCTATCATCATCTCAGTCCTAATTCCGCAATGACGGAATCAGTTACGGCCGGTGCCTTGAACATCCAGCTCGGCGGCGATCATTTTTATTTCGGTAAGCTTGTCCACAAGGAAACAATCGGCGATGACATTCGTCCGGTGTGCCCCGAGGATATAGTCACTACCAACAACTTACTTTATATGACGGCTGTTCTCAGCCTGTTGCTGTTTTCTCTGATTTATCTGGTTAACAGTCTTATTTTGAAATGAAGCAGGTAGAAGATGATGTATAAATACGAACACGGCGGAGATATCTATACGGAAAAGCTGACCAAGGATGGTCGCCCCTTCGTAGATTATTCTGCCAATATCAATCCTCTTGGCCTGCCGCTTGGTATAAAGCAGGCCGTTCAACAGGCTTTAAAGCTTTGTATCAACTATCCTGATCCCTTCTGCCGCGAGCTGGCAGAGGTGACCGCAAGCTATCTGCAGCTGCCGCAGGAGTATATTTTCTTCGGTAACGGTGCGGCCGACGTGCTGTTCCGTCTGGCGCTGGCCTTGAAGCCCGGACGAGCACTTTTATTGGCACCTACCTTTGCCGATTATGAAAAGGCTCTGCGTACGGTAGACTGCAAAATAAGCTATTATAATCTGCAGGAGGCGCGTGATTTTGCTGCTGACAAGGATATTGTCGATGCGATTACGCCCGATACAGATCTGGTTGTTATCTGTAATCCCAATAATCCTACCGGCCAGCTGACGAGCCGTGAGCTGCTGGTGCAGATTCTCGACAAATGCCGTCTGGTAGGAGCCCATCTTTTGATAGATGAATGCTTTATGGATTTTGTCAGTGAGGAAAAGGCCTTCAGCATGCGTGATCTGCTGGCAACCTATCCTGAGCTGCTTATCCTCAAGGCCTTCACCAAAACCTTTGCAATGCCGGGCATCCGCTTAGGCTATTGCCTCAGCGGCAGCAGTGAGCTGATCACAGCGCTGCATCAGAGCGGTCAGGACTGGAACGTTTCCATTCTGGCGCAGGAGGCAGGCAAGGCTGCTTTAAAGGAGCACGAATATCTGGCTAAATCCTTTAAGCTGATTGAGCAGGAGCGCAGCTATCTGCGTAACCAGCTTGCGGTTTTGGGTGCCAAGGTATACGGATCGGAGGCCAATTATATTTTCTTTTATCTGCCGAAGCCGGAAAATCTTCCGGAGCTGTTGCATGAGCGTGGCTATCTGATACGTTCATGCGCCAACTACCACAATCTGCAGGCAGGCTATTACCGTATCGCGGTCAAAACGAGAGTGCAGAACCGCGGTCTAATTAAAGCACTTAAGGAAGCAATAAAAACATGCGCTCTTTATTAGTATTAATTGATGGCTTAGGCGATTCCCCGATTCCTGCATGGCAGGGACAGACTCCCTTTGAGCACGCAGTGCATCCTGCGATGGATGCGCTGGCTGCTTCCGGGACACTTGGGAGCCTCAGCATATGTGAAAATGACATTATTCCCGAAAGCTGCAGCTGTATTCTGCGGCTTCTGGGTGTAGATAAAAAGGATATACCGCACAACCGTGCTTATCTGGAGCTGTTGGCGCACAACCGTGATATTTCTGAATATGAAATGGTGCTGCGCTGCAATCTGGCTGCTGTTGATGCTGACGGCCGTCTTGCTGCCTTTAACGGGCAGGGGCTTACACCGATTGAGATGCAGCAGGCTGCCAAGCAGTGTGACGGTATCCTTAAAGATATAGAGTTTATTCATTTATCCGAATACCGTAATCTTTTAGTGATGAACAGGGAAGCAAGCGTGCTGGACTGCACAGTACAGCCGCCGCACGAAAGTGTAGGCGAGGATGTAAACGGACTGCTGCAGGAGCTACGCAGCCAATCTCTGTCCATTAACTATTTTTTGCAGGAGTCGGCAAAACGGCTGCAGCCCTTTGCCCGTGACGGCCTGCAGTACATCCTCTATCCCTGGGGCCCTTCAGCCCGTCAGGGACTGCCTTCCTTCAGCGGTCTGCACGGACTGCGCGGCGGGGCGGTGTGCAAGGCGGAGATTGTCATCGGCATTGCTAAAGCCTTGGGCATGGATGTAATAACACCGCCGAATGCAACCGGCGATGTGGATACTGATATTATGGCGAAGGCTGAAGCAACGCTTGCTATGCTGCAGCAGGATGATTTCGTTATTGCGCATTTTAACGGCAGTGACGAGGCTTCGCATCGTTATGATTATCAGGGCAAGGCTGATTTTATCAGCAGAATAGATACCCAGTTTTTACAGACCATAGCAGCAAAGTATCATGAACCACTGAAGCTCGTCATCTGCGGCGACCACGTTACAAGCTCGGTAACAGGTAAGCACGGTGATGGCTGCACGCCTGTGATTGCAGGCTATCTTAATACCACAGGTCACAGTATTAGGCTGCAAAGCTATCGTGACATACTGGACTTTTTGATGAAAGAGAGTGATTAAAGTGGCAAAAGCACTTATGATAGTAGGTACCATGTCAAATGCAGGCAAGAGCCTGGTAACAGCAGGTTTATGCCGTGTATTCAATCAGGACGGCTACAAGGTAGCACCGTTCAAATCCCAGAACATGGCGCTGAATTCCTTTATCACCGCCGAGGGTGCGGAAATGGGACGTGCGCAGGTTGTGCAGGCTGAAGCAGCCAACATTGAACCCAGCGTACTGATGAACCCTATTCTGCTGAAGCCTACCAGTGACAGCGGTTCCCAGGTTATTGTCAACGGCGAAGCAATAGGTACCATGAAGGCCGGCGAATATTATGCAATGAAGCATACTCTGCGTCCGGAGGTACAGAAGGCGTTTGATACGCTGGCTGCCAAATTTGATATCGTCTGCATCGAGGGCGCAGGCAGCCCGGCGGAAATCAACATCAAAAAGGACGATTTTGTCAACATGGGCATGGCTAAAATGGCCAAGGCTCCCGTGCTGCTGGTAGCAGATATTGACCGTGGCGGTGTTTTCGCTTCCATCTACGGCACACTGATGCTGTTGGAGGATGACGAAAGAGAAATGGTTAAGGGTGTTATCATCAACAAGTTCCGTGGTGACGTAGAAATCCTGCGCCCCGGCCTGAAGATGATCGAAGATAAAACAGGCGTGCCTATCGTAGGCGTGCTGCCGATGCTGAAGGTTGATATCGAGGACGAGGACAGCCTCTCCGAGCGTATCAGCGGCCGCAGCGAGGTTAAGCTGATTGATATTGCGGTTGTACGTATTCCGCGTATGTCCAACTATACAGACTTCAACGTATTCGAGCTGATTCCCGGCGTATCCCTGCGCTATGTAACCAGTGTACGCGAGCTGGGCCAGCCGGATATGATTATTATCCCCGGTACCAAAAATACCACCGGTGACCTGAAATGGCTGCGCCAGAGCGGTATGGAGGCTGCTATTTTGAAGCATGCTAACAGCGGTACCGTAGTGTTCGGTGTCTGCGGCGGTTATCAGATGCTGGGCAAGCAGATTTCCGACCCGTACGGCGAAGAGGACGGCACAGGCAAGGCTAACGTTACTCCCGGCATGGGCCTGCTGGACATCGAAACAACCTTTATCGAAAAGAAACGTACCATCCAGATGGCCGGCAAATTCGGTCAGGTGCAGGGCATCTTCTCCGCACTGAGCGGTCTGCCGCTTTATGGCTATGAGATTCACTCCGGCGTGACCGAATTCCCTGAGGAGAAGGCACTGACCTCTATCAGCCCGATTCACGAAAACGGTGAAATTATGGCCGAGGGTTCTCAGAACACCGAGGGCAAGCTCAATGTTTACGGTACCTATGTACACGGCGTCTTTGATGGCGATGGCATTGCCGTGAAGATTGTGGAAGCGCTGCTGGCCAAGAAGGGTAAAAAGATGGAGGATATTCAAACCATCAACTTTGCGGAATACAAACGTCAGCAATACGATATTCTTGCCGACAGCATTCGTGAGAACCTGGATATGAAGAAAATTTATGAGATTTTGGAAGCAGGTGTCTAAATGAAAGACGGTGGACTGATTCATATTTACTGTGGCGATGGCAAGGGAAAAACTACCGCTGCTATGGGCTTGTCAATCCGCTGCGCAGGCCATGGCAACCATGTGCTGATAGTGCAGTTCCTCAAAAGCAGACCGACAGGCGAGCTTGCGAGCCTGGCACTGTTGCCGAATATTGAGGTAATGCGCGGCAAAGAAACCAAGAAATTCACCTTCCAGATGAACGATGAGGAAAAGGCAGAGGTTAAGCGCGAGCATATGGTGCTTTTCGACAAAGTTAAGCAAAAATGCGCCAACGAGCATATCGACCTGCTGATTTTCGACGAAATCATCGGTGCCTGCAATACCGGCGTTTTTGACCAGGCTGCTTTAGTAGAGTTTCTGAAGAATAAGCCGCAGGAGCTGGAGGTTGTTATGACAGGCCGTAATCCGGCGCCTGAGCTGGTGGAGCTGGCTGATTATGTATCTGAAGTCTGCATGCGCAAGCATCCCTTCAAAAGAGGTATTCCTGCGCGTGTAGGCATTGAAAAATAAGGCTTCGGCCTTGTAGCATATGTTAAGAAAGGTAGTGTAAAATAATGCATTTACAAAATGTTTTACCCGCTGACATTGAAAAACGTAGTATGGAAATTATTGGCGAGGAATTAGGCCAAATTCATATTGATGAGGAGAAAATTGATATCGTTAAGCGTGTTATCCATACCTCCGCTGATTTTGATTATGCCCGCAATATGCTGTTCTCCGACGGCGTAGTAGAGAAGGCGCTGGCTGCACTGCAAAAGGGTGCTACCATCGTTACCGATACCAATATGGCCTGCACCGGCATCAACAAAATGGGCCTGGGCAAGCTGGGCGCAAAGGCTGTCTGCTTCATGGCAGATCCCGATGTTGCAGCACGCGCTAAGGAAGCAGGCTCCACCAGAGCCGCTGCCTGCATGGAAAAGGCCTGCACCATCGAAGGCCCGGTAATTATTGCTGTAGGCAACGCACCGACTGCGCTGGTTCGTCTGGACGAGCTGGTTAAGGAAGGCAAGATTAAACCGGAGCTGGTTATCGGCGTTCCTGTAGGCTTTGTAAATGTTGTGGAATCCAAGGAAATCATTATGAAGACCGGTATTCCTTATATCGTTGCCCGCGGCCGCAAGGGTGGCAGCAACGTTGCCGCAGCAATTTGCAATGCGCTTATCTATAAGCTGACACGTAAATAATTATAAGTAATTAAGAATGATTATAGCTGAAATCGTAGCTAAAGATACAATTTCAGAGCCAAATTTTGACAAAATAGTAAAATCATTTTCAATTACTTGACAAATCAGTTTATATGTTATAGGATAAATTCTGTAACGTATGACTGCTGATTCATTGATGAAACAGTGCTTTTTTAGCACTGTTTTTTTCAAGCGTTGCAAAGCTGTTAGAAAATTAGAAAGAATAGCAATATTAGCTTGATTCTTACGGTTTTGTGTGATAAAATAAAATGAAGGTATTTTTAGATTATGGACACTACAGTTAATAACTATCCGGAAAGGTTTTTAACTTATCTGGAGGTTGAAAAAAATTGTTCTCAGCATACGATTGAAAGCTATCAAAAGGATTTGGCTGCCTTTGCGGAGTTTATGCTGCGCAGAAACAAGCAGAATTTTTTCTGGCAGCAGACAGGTCCTTTGGATGTGCGTGGCTATCTCGCAGAGCTTAACGAAAAGCAGTATGCGCGCAGGACGATTGCCCGCAGGATATCTGCACTGCGTTCCTTTTTTAAATACCTTGTGCGTGAAGCGGTTATTGAATATAGTCCGCTGACAAAGGTGCGCACGCCAAAGCTGGAAAAAAAGCTGCCGGCTTTTTTGGATGAAATTGAAATCAACGAGCTGTTGGCGATGCCCGATAAAAGTAAGGTGTTGGGTGTTCGCGACCAGGCGGTGCTGGAGATGCTTTATGCTACCGGCTGCCGTGTATCCGAGCTGGTAGGGCTTACTCTTGAAAGAGTAGACCTGAGCAACCGGTTTGTGCTTTTGCTCGGCAAGGGTAATAAGGAAAGGGTTGTGCCGGTAGGCCACACCTGCTGTGCTGCATTAAGCACATATTACCGTGTACGACAGCAGCTGATGCTTCAATATCAGCAGGAGCATGATTTCATTTTCGTCAATAACCGTGGTGGTAGGCTCACGGACCGCAGTGTAAGGCGTATTTTAGAGAAATATATAAATATGCTGGCTATCCATAAAAATGTCAGTCCGCATACTATACGCCATTCCTTCGCAACGCATCTTTTAGAGCATGGTGCCGATTTGCGTTCGGTACAGGAGCTTTTAGGACATGCGAATTTATCAACAACGCAAATTTATACGCACGTTTCAAATGAACATGTGACGAATGTTTACAAGAAGAATCATCCAAGAGCATAATTTTTTTTAGGAGGGCAAAATCATGAAATTGTTGGAAAAGACCAGAAAGATTAACAAGCTTTTACAAAAAGGAGATAAGGTTGAGTTTAACGCTATTGCAAAGTTGTTGCGTGACGTTATTGAAGCAAACACCTATATTGTCGGCCGTAAAGGCGGCGTAAAGGGTTATGCGCTGATTCACGAGTTTGAATGCGATATTATGCGTGAGCAGGTTCTTGACGATATGCGTTTCCCTGAGGATTATCTGGGCTTTATTATGAGCGTTAAGGAAACGCTGGCCAACATTCCTCATCAGAATCAGAACTGCTCCTTTGTTGCTGATACAAAATGTATTTTTAACGGTAAGATGACTACTGTTGTACCTATTTACGGCAATGGCGAACGCCTTGGTACCCTGATTGTTGCTAAATATGATGCGGAATTCGATGATGATGACCTGCTGCTGGCTGAATATGCTGCCACTGTTTTGGGTGTTGAAATTCTGCATGACCGCGAAGCAGTTGTTTCCGAAGAAATCCGCAAGAAGGCTACTGTACAGGTTGCTTTCTCCACCTTGTCCTATTCCGAACTGGAAGCTATTGTAAACATTATGGGCGAGCTGAATGGCAACGAAGGCCTGCTGGTTGCTTCGAAGATTGCTGACCGCGTAGGTATTACCCGTTCCGTTATCGTAAACGCACTGCGTAAATTTGAAAGTGCCGGCCTGATTGAAACAAAATCTCTGGGCATGAAGGGCACCTATATCCGCGTACTGAATCCGATGCTGTTTGAAGAACTGAAGAAGAGATCCTAAGTTTTTTGGTAATTTATATATATAATGAAGCCGGTCTGTTGTAACTGTAGTTGCGGCAGACTGGCTTTTCGTATAGAAGTTAAAGCTCCCCGATACGGTCGTATCGGGGAGCTGTTTTTTAGTGTGCAAGCTTTTGGGCAACAACAAAGGCCAGTGAGTTGTTGACGAACTGGTTCAGGCTGATACCCTCACGTTCGGATTCTTCGGCCAGCAGGCGGTGCAGTGTTTTAGGTACACGCACTACGAACCTGCCGCTGAAGCGAGGCTTCATATTTGGCTCATTGATGGGTAAACCGCGGTCGAGCATATCTTCAAGCCAGAGACCTTTTACCTCCAAGATATTTTTGTATGCTTCCTCAAAGGTTTCGCCATCACTCCAACAACCGGGGAGCAGGGGGATGCAGGCAAAGTAACCGCCGCCTTCATCTTCGGGAATAACGCTGATTTCAACAGGATAGTTTAAGGACATGTAATAGTTAAAGTCTTTTTTCATCTGCTTCACCTTAACCTTTCACTAAATCGTTCAATAAATTTGCAATCTGACGTGCATAGATTTTTTTGATGGAGCCTTTGTGTACAGGGATGTACATTGTACTGTATCCCTTGCAAACAATTTTAAAATGACTGCCACCACCACGCGGAGGAATGACTTCAGCTCCTAACTTTTCTAAAAGAGCTTTGGTCTGGTCCCAAGGCAAATCCTTGCCGTTGGCCAGAGCGCGGAGTTTTTTCTCGAGAGATGTCATAATATACCTTCTTTCTTTATGATACTATATATAGTATAAAATATCAACAAAAAAATGGCTGTTACGTACTTCATTACGAAATTCGTAACAGCCATTGAACACGTTCAGTGTTTAATGCTTAGAGCATATTTGGTTATTTTGCACTACCGAAGAGATACTTTCTTGATTCCAGGAACAGTGCAATTGCCAGGATGAAGAGTACAGAACCCAATGCAGCTGTAATGATATGAGCTGCCATGTTAGCGAAGATGATTTGTGCCAATGCAACCAAAGTTACACAGAACATAAATGCCATCGGGATGAGGACCATCAGGTTGTCACGGCCAACGCTCTTCAGCCATACACCGACAGCCAACAGGGAGAGGGCAGCCAACAGCTGGTTAGCAGCACCGAAGATCGGCCAGATGGTGAGGTAGGAGCCAAGGGACATATAACCGGACAGTACAACGGTAATCAGAGTAGCAACAAACGGGTTTGTGAGAACATTGCCTTGTGCTTCGCCGGTTTTCGGATCAACCTTAGTGAACAGCTCCTGGAAAATGAAGCGGCCCAGACGGGTTGCGGTATCCAGAGTAGTCATAGCGAAAGCGGAGATTGTCAGAGCAACGAAGCCTTTAGCAACGCCAAAGGAGAAGCCGAGCTTGGTCATAAAGGTACCAACGCCATCAGCGAATACGTTTACAGGGCCACCGTTTTTCAGCAGCTCGGTCAGCTTGTCGCCGCCAACATAGCCTACAGCAACAACTGCAACTACAGCCAGCACGCCTTCAAGCAGCATGGAGCCGTAGCCGATGAGCTTAGCATTGCCTTCGCTATCGAGCTGTTTGGAGGTAGTACCGGAGGATACCAGGGAGTGGAAGCCACTGATAGCACCGCAGGCAACGGTTACGAACAGCATCGGGAACATCGGGTTGGTGCCTTTGCCGGAAGGATCAAAGGTGGTGAATGCCGGCAGCTGCATGGAAGGCTGATAAATTGCGATACCAACCAGAGCGAATGCGATGCAGGCATACAGCAGGAAGGAGTTCAGATAGTCACGCGGCTGCAGCAGAATCCAAACAGGAGCAATGGAAGCAACGAAGATGTAAACCATCAGGATGCAAACCCATACGTTTTTGCTCAGGTGCAGCGGATACATGTTGCCGATAGCGATTGCAACAACCAGCATGATAACACCGATAACGGTGCCTACGCCGAGGCTCAGACCGCAGCGATATACGGAGAAGCCGAAGATAACAGCCAGCACGATGAACAGCAGGGAAGCTGTTGCAGCCTGCGGGCTTGCTACGAAGGTAGCGGCTACGATGTTAGCGAAAGCAGCGATAACAACCAGCAGAGTTACGTATGCGAAAATGGAGAAGAGGAACTTGCCGCTCTTGCCCAGAGTTGCATCAATAATCTGGCCGATGGTTTTGCCGTCAAAACGGATGGAGGAGTACAGAGCACCAAAGTCGTGCACGCCGCCGAAGAAGATGCTGCCGATTAAAATCCACAGCATTACAGGAACCCAACCGAATACAGCAGCGGTGATAGGACCAACGATAGGACCGGCACCGGCAATGGAGGAGAAGTGATGGCCCATCAATACAGCGGGCTTGGTCGGCATATAGTCGACGTTATCGCACAATCTCTCAGCCGGGGTCTTACGGGTAGGGTCAACACCCCACTTTTTACACAGCCAGGAACCATAGGTTACGTAGGCAACAAAGAAGATAACCATTGAGCCTACAAGCAACAATAAACCACTCATAAATAACATCCTTTCTTTCCCTTTTGCATCATTGCAAAATAAACAATTTAGAAAATAATAACTACTAGTGCACTCTATATCTCGTGTGCAACATAGAAATAGTATACCACATTTGCTTCTAATGTCAACGAATTGTCACAGAATTATTTATTAACTTAAAAAAAAGAAAAAGCTGTTAAGATTTGTACAGAATGTGCAAATACTTAACAGCTGTATACGATTTATTTTTTCCTTGGAGGAATAACTTGTCTAGTGTGAAGCGACAAGCATTAAGCTTTGGTAAACTCAAAGAGCGCCTTTTCCTTAGCGCCTGCTTTGTTGCAATAAAGCCTCTGCGCCGGGATGTCTACAATATATAAAGCCAGGTCAGACCAGCCCTTCAGGGTGAAGCAGTAGTCCTTGTGCTGCCTGAGCTTCTGCAGGTCTGCAAGAGTTTTGTCATCAACTCCTGCTTCGCAGATAAACAACAGGGCATAGATGCTGCTCATGTGCTCGGTAGTGGTTTTGAGCGCTGCCATAGCGTCCTTGGTGAACTGCAGATAGGGGGCAGCCATGTTCGCAGTCAGCTTTTTGTCGAAGTGCGCAGCATAAAGATATTCGTTGTGCTGCACGCTGTAGGTCTTTAAATTGGGTACAATGAAATAGCCCTCGTCAGCAGCGTTAAGCTCTGCTGCAAGGACGAACGCCGGCGTTTGCGGTAATGGCTTCTTATCATAATAGTGAGCAAGACGCTGCTCTAATTGCTGTAAATATTCTTGACCGTTCATTATTGCTTACTTCCTTTGTTATTCATGATCAATATTATCAGCAACCTGCAGGATACAGGCACAAAAACCCTGCTCCGGCTGATAGCAGTAAATGTTGAGCTGTTGGCCTATCTCCGGACTGTAATCGTGGATAAGATGTTTTGTTCCGTTGAGGGCCACATCAGCGTAGGTTACCAGCCATTTTTTGTCACCGTTGCGAAAAACCTCATAGAAAGAACGGTTTAGCATTTCTTCTACGGGAACTCCCTCAATGTGTGCCATTTCCTTATTGCAGTAACGGAAAACAAAGTCTACACCATGGCCATTGGCATCAAAAACAAGCTCGATGATGCAATATGCCAGAGGCATGTCATCAAGCAGGGTGCATTTTTCCAGAAAGCTCATGGGTGCTGCCTGCGGCTGTGCGTCCGGCAGAGTATTGATACCCATTTGCTTGCGCAGCTGGCGGTGGGCGCTGAGGTTACGTTTGCGTCCCTGAAAGGTTTGCCCGTCAGATATGGTATAGACGCCTTCGCTGCTGATATCTACGATTCGTGCTTTGTTCACAGCAATTCCCTTGTTGATGTTCAGAAAGGCATCCTCCGGGAAGAGCGCTAGAAGTGTATATACGGGAGCGAACAGCTCAAATTCCTCGCCATCCTCCCGATGGATGATGGTTTTGCGGTCACGTCGATAGACATAGAGAATATTATCCGCACAAAGCTCTCTCTTTTTAAGCCACTTGTTCCAGTCAGCCATGTTGTTCCTCCGTTTCTAGCATTGGCTGATTTTTTGTTCTAATTATAGCACAGAATGAATGATGAGACAATAAATTATCTAAAAATCAATTTACCGATGAGCTTTAAATAATAAAAATAGAATCTTAACGGCTTAATCACTCATATGAGAAAAAAATATTTTAATTAATTGACGTTAAGCCAAGATGGCTTTATAATTAAAGTATAAGGTTAAGTATAACCTTATGCTTAACTATATGTTTTGTTCCAATAAATTAATAGAATATATCTTACTGCGAGCAGGCGGTCATAACCTTTAGTTAATTGCTGTTTCGCAGAGGATGCTCTAAGATTAATTTAGAAGATTATTGCTTTTTTATGCATATCGGCTAGGCATTAATAAGGAGGGAAACTAAGATGAAGGTTAACCGTAAATTCCTGCGTAGCGCAGAAAGGCTCAGCTTGAGCGCTATTGCGAAAGATTCCGCTGCACAGAAAATTGTCAGCGCTGTTACGGCCATTGGCTTTGTAATGCAGCCTGTAGCTGCACTGGCGAGCACGATTACAAGGGAGAATGCTCCTGATAAAAATCTGGCTACTGGCTCTGTTACCAATATTTTTGCAGAAACTGTTGTTGGTAATGTTGCAATCAACAAGTTTGCTGAATTCAAGCTGGACGCTAATAATATTGCGAACATGTATTTTGTCGATAGCGAAAACAAGAGCGCCGGTAATCTGGTCAACTTTGTTAATTCACGCATTGATATCAATGGTACAGTCAATGCGATTCAGAACAAAAAGATTGGCGGTAACCTTTTCTTCTTCAGCTCCGACGGTATGGCTGTGGGCAAAACCGGTGTGATTAATGCCGGTGCGCTTTACGTTGCTACGCCGACTAAGATTGCTTTTGATGATTATAAGAAACTTGATACCGAGGATAAGTTTAATACCATAATCAAGGATGAAGGCTTTGCCAAGATTCCCATTAATGCCAGCGGCACCATCAGCGTATTAGGCAAGGTTAATGCTGTTAACGCGGTTAATTTGCGTGCTGCCAAGATTGGCGTGGGCAAAAATGTAAGTGAAAATACTATAGGTGATGTAGCTGCAGGCGCAACGGCAACGGGTGCGTCTATTCGTACTGGAGTTGTTAATTTTAAGGATATTGTTAATACTAATAAAGTTAAATCCGGTCTGTCTGGTACTGCACTTACTGCGAAAAAAACGGGCAGCGGTGATATCGTCCTCGCAGCCTCTAACAATTATAATGATAACTACAAAATGCTTGATGACTTAAGCGAAATTTCCGGCGCTAAGGTGGAAGCCGAGCTTACCGTTGCAAATGGCGCTGAGGTGAAGGCTGCAGGCAATGCCAAGCTGAGCGCGAAGGCATTGAATAATGTTGTAGTTGAAGAATCCGACCAATATAAAGAAAATTATACTCCCTCCACTACTACCAATTCCCATCTTTATGGGCAGATTGTTACTACTAATGCCACAGTCAATGTTGATGGCAAGGTTGAAGCAAAGCAGGTTGATATTACTGCCGATGCAGTGAACCGTTATGTGAGCGCGGAAAGCAGTGTGCTGAACGCCCACAACATTACTTCTAATATCGTGGGCGCACTCACAGCTAATCTTGATGCTTCCTATGCAGTTTTGAACAGCAAGGCTGAGGTCAACGTAGGCCAAAGTGCTGAGATTAACGCCACTGGCAGTGATACTGTTGGCAGCGATGGCAAGGTTGTTAAGCCGGCGCTGAATATCAAGGCGAACAGCAGCGTGGAAGCTGGTGCAGGTGCCAGCACTGCTTTACTGAAGGTTATGAACGTGGCAGGCACCAACATCATCCCGGCGGCTGCTGTAACCTACAGCCAAACACACAATGAGGCAGCAGTTAATATTGACGGCACACTTAAATCCAAGGGCGGCACGTCTGTTACTGCTTTGGCCGACAGCAAGGTTAACAGCGAAGCTAAGGCCACCACCATGGATGTTTCTGAAAACCCCAATTTGGGTGATGTAGCGTTGAATATCACTACGGGTGACAACAAGAGCAGTGTTACTATTGGCAAGACTGCGAAGATGACTGAGCTGCAAAAGGACGTCAAAATTGAAGCGAAATCTCAAAACAGTGTGATTACCAAGGCAGAGGTAAGCACAGGTGAAAAGGCTGTTGTTGCTACCGCTATCAACGTAACCGATTACGACAGCAAGGCAGCTGACATCGGCGCAGGTAGCAGCAGGTATCGCAGGCAATGGCATTGCCGCTTCTGTTGCAGTGCTGGATGTAGAACGCAAGACCGGCGTAACCATCAACAATAACAGCAAGCTTATCGCCAAGAATGTAACGCTTGGCAGTGCGCAGGACGGCACATCCAATATTGATGCTTATCAGGTAGCAGCAGGCGCTGCTTTCGCAGGAAGTGCTGCCTACGCGCAGAACAGTCTGCATGGCGCTAATGCTATTACTATTAACAGCAGTACGGTTCAGGCTACAGGCGATGCCAGCTCCAGAGGTACGCTGACCGTTAAAGCAGAGGATACCAGCAGTGCAGCAGTACGTACCATCGGCGCAACTGCGGGCGCTGTGGCTGGCGGTGTGCTGGTAACCAATGCAACGAATGATAGCGATAATACTGTAACTATCGGCGGCAGCAAGCTTATTGCCGGCAAAGAGTATGGTAATGACTATTATAATATTGGCAAGGTTGACGTTGCTTCTGTCAAAGCCAACAGCATTACTGCAGAAACCTATGGCGGCATGGTTGGCATTGCTGCGGCACAGGGCATTGTTGCACTCGCTGCGGATGCAGGCAGCAGCAAGGTTAATGTAACCGGTGCTTCCGACTTCCTGGGCAACAGCGTAAGCCTGAACGCAACCAATAAGCCTGCAGTACGCGCTGAGGCACAGGCTTATTCCGGCGGCCTGCTGGCGGTAGCAGGTGTGGCTGTATCCAAGGCTAAGGCCAGCGGTACGGTAGAAGCAAAGGTTGCGGACGGCAGCAGCTTTGCGGCTGATAATGTAGAGATCACGGCAAACGTAACTACTCAGACTGCCAAGGATGATAATAATAACGAATATGCTGTAGATAACGTAAGTGCCAAAACAATTGGTGCTACTGCCTCCGGTCAATACGCTGCAGGCTTCAACACTGCTTATGCAGAAAATGATATGACTGTCAGCGTTGATGTGGGGAAAGAACAGTATAGTGTCAACGCTTTGAAGCTCAAGGCTGATAATGCTTCTGTTATTTCGGCAGATACCCTGGGCGTAACGGTGGGCGGTTATATTGCCAGCGGCAGCAACTGGTCTGATACCAAGACGAACCTGACGACCAGCGTGAAGGCTGCAGGCGTTAAAGAGAATGTATACAACAGACTGGGCACTGTAAACATCAGCAGCTCCGGCTACAGTGCAGTAAATAATGATGCCAATGGCTATGGCGGCGGTATTGTAGGCTTCAACCCTGTTGCCGCAAGGTCGCAGAATGAGATTATTACCAATACTACTGCTGATGTGAGCGGCAAATGGCAGGGTGTAGGCTCCCTAAAAGTTGCTGCCAACAATGCGGATAAGCTGGATATTCTGGCGGACTCCCTGACGGCGGCTGTTGTCGGTGCCAGCGGCACAGAAATTAAAAACAAGGTTGCGCATAACGCTAATATCAACGTAACAGGCGATATTACAACCAGTGGCAAGCAGTCCTACATTGCCAACAACACGCTGAACCATGACGTTGACCTGAAGGGCAGCGGTTATGGCGGCGGCAGTGTCAACGTTAATGATATGGACAATGATCTGACATACACTGCTGGCGTAAACATCAACAATGCAAACTTGAGTGGTACCGGCAGCGCAGGCTCTATTGAAGCACTTGCTTATACCGACGGCAAGATGAATTACAGTAATACACTTAAATCTGCCGGCGTTGTTCCTGTTACTATCGCAGCAAGCAAGAATGTTATCACCTATAACAACAGCATCAATGTTAGTGGCAGTAATCTGTCGACGGCGAAGGCTGATCAGGATATCACCCTTGCGGCAACCGATGAAACCACCGCAACCTTTGATACTACTGCTGATACCCAGGGCGGTGCTGTGGGTGCAGCTTCTGCTAAAACAGATAACACTCTGAACCGCAGCAACAAGATTACCGTTACTAATGGTAAGATTCTCAGCACCAATGACGTAAATATTTACGCAGGTGCAAACCTGGACGGCATCACCTCCTCGTTGACCTATAACGTGCTGGCGGATGCATATAACAAGACGGCAGTTCCTTTGGCTACTGCTCCGAAAGCCAAGAACACGATGACGCAGGAAAATCAGGTAAGCATCAACGGCGATATCGACAGTGTACGCCACGTCAACTTCAAGGCTGGCAAGGGCATGACCACTGTATCGACCTCTGCCCGCGAATATAACATATATAAGGGTACCAGCGGCAGCGGTTCCGTTACCTCCACAGCTTTGGGAGAGGTAACTCCGGGCGAAACGGTTGCCAACTATGTGGATATTGCCAGCGGTAAAAATGTACGCGCAGGCATCCATAATAATCTGGAGCTTACCATCAGCGGCAGCACTAAGGTTACTAATCCTGAGTTTGACGCGAACGGCAATGTTATTTCCGGTAAAGAAGGCAGCATAGACTTCAGCGGCATCAAGGTTACCACCGGTGCAGGTCAGGATTGGTTCGATACCAAGCAGAATGTTACTGCAGATGTGGTTGAGCTGCAAAATGGTCTTTACGCCCGTCTGGAGGAAATAAATGATCTTCTGGGCCAATATGCTTCCACTTCTGACGAATACAGCATTTTGAACAGTGAAAGAGACCGCATCATCACCCAGATGGAAGAAAATGGCTTTGTCAAGACCAGCGTAGAGGGTGGCAAAACCTACAGAAGTATTTTCGATAAAATTTCTTTGCCGGCAGTTGATGTCAAGGATATCGTTGTTTCCGGCGGCAACATCAACATCGAGGCTGACAAGCTGCAGGGCAGCGGCAGTCTGACAGCGCAGGGTGCCAAGAACCTGACAATTAATAACAGCAGTGACCTGTACTTGAAGATTAACGACCTGGCTATCAAGGATAAGGGCGGCGTAATCCGCTACAACGATGCTGAGGTGAGCAAGGTTGATGGCTTCAATGGTACAATGAATACTGCTACAGGTACTAACGCTGATCCGAAGATTACTGTCAAGAGTACTGGCACATCTACCAACGGTTTGACTAAGGCTGATATCGGTATCTTTGGTACTGTGCAGAACAGCACCGGTGACGTTTTAATCCAAAACAGCAATTACAATATCAACGTAGACGGCAATGCCAATATCAGCGCGCGCAACATTGAGCTGAAGGCTGACAAAGGTTCGGTAACGCAGAACAGCAAGGGACTGTTGCTTATCGGCGGCGACCCGGTAACCAAGTACCAGTTCAGCGATGCTATTGCCAAAAGGATTCAAAGCTATGTTTCCCAACAGGCTATTGCTGGCAATACTACGATTGAGTGGCTGAGCAATATCAACAGCTATCAGGATTATAAAAATGCTTTGATAGCGCATAAGGACGAGCTTGGACTTACTAATGCTGAGCTTAACGAGATTAATAATTACAGCGTTAACAATTCCAGCGGCATCGTTGCAGGCAACAACGTTTATATCAGCGGTCTGAATGTTAACCTGGACGGCCTGGTACAGAGCGGCTACAAGAATTTCAAGGTTACACTTGATAATGCAGCCAACAACAAAATCGGCAATCTGGATAGGGACTATGCTCGTAACCAGACTGCACTTACCGACCAATATGTTATGTCTAACGATAAGTATTGCGTGAGCACAAAGGCCGGCGCAGTTTATAACGCAGCAACCGGTGCTTACGACTATACTGTGAAGGTTTACTACAACCCAGCAACTAAGGAGCTGCTGACGGAAGCAATTGAGCCTAACGGCGGTAAGATTTATATTACCGGCGCTCTGTCGAGCACTGGCAGCGGCAAGCTGCTGGCGATGGACGGTACCGCCAACATTGCGATTGATACTACGAATGCAGACCGCAATTTGCGGGTGAACAAAATCACTAATAAGGATATCAGCGGTCTTATCAGCATTAAGGATACGCAAAAGAATACCTTGACTGAGTACACTACTGATGGGCAGAAGATGTCCGTTAAAACAACGCAGCTCAATAATAAGGGTAACGCAACCTCTACCAGCACAACGCAGGTTAATGGTTCTGCTACCACTTATAAACCGGCTGACGGTATGACGATTAACTGGACAGGTGGCACCTCCGGTGATAAGAAGATTATCAAGTGGCAGTATGAGAAGGACTTCGTTTTCTGGGGCCTGATTAAATATGGCACTACTAAGGACTTTGTCGAGAACGAGGAAGTTAAGAACGGTAAGACAGAGGTTTCTTCCTCCAGTATTACTGGCGCCGATCCGCTGGGACAGGGTACTGTTATTAAGGTAAACAATAACGCCAAGGAATATGGTGTAACGACTAAGGATTATAATGATCCTAATCAAACTTCTTATACTCCTGTTGTCGAGAACAAGAAATTTTCCGGTACAGCAGGTAAAATCTTCGGCTATGGCAATTGCACCTACACCTGGACTGAAACCCAGATGCATTCCACCAGCAGTACCTATACGATTAAGGGCGATAAGCCGATTAATGTTGGCTTTATGACCGGCGGCAGCGGTGACATCAGCGTTACCAGCGCCAAGGATATGTATCTTGCAGGCAATATCAGCAATGCGACTAAGGCTGACGGCAGTGCAATCGGCAAGGTTACCTTAAACAGCAATGGCGGCGCTATCAGCTCTGTTGGCAGTGCACGCGTTGACGCGGACGACCTGACTGCCAAAGCTGCCAAAGGCATCAGCATTAATCACAGTGCGTTGGGCAACATGGCGAAGCTGAATATTGAAGCAACGACTGGTGACGTAAGCATTAATTCCGACCGCGGCAAGCTGCAATTTGTCGGCGGCAATAAGGGCGCGTTGAGCGGCAACCTGGTAATTAACGCAGCAGGAGACATTACTACGGCTGATGGCACTGTTTTGAACGGCAAACGCATTGATTTCACCAGCCTTGGAGCGATCAACGCAGCGATTGCTCCAGGTCAGACGCTGACCAGCAGTGATACCATGTCTGCAAGCGTAAATGCCAATGCTTATGGCAATATTACGCTTACCAACAGCAACGGCGATATGCGTATCGGTCATATTGCCAGTCAGACTGGTGATGTAAGCCTCACAACCAGCGGCAGCTTTATCGACGCAGTGGGCGACAGCACACTGTCCGACAGCGAAGGCAAGCTGCAAAAATGGCAGGAGCTGGGACTGATTAACAGCAATGACAAGGCAGAAGAAAGTGCGGCATCTGCAGCGGCAGCTAAGAGCGAGCGCGTGCAGGCACTGGAAAACAGAGCAAAGCAGCTGGCTATGGCAGACAAGAAATATACTGCAGAAGCGCAGAATGCGGCTTTGACGGAATATAAGGCATTGGCAGAAGCTTACAAAGCTGACGGCGAAGCAGCCTTTGAAGGCAAAAACTATAGCCAGGACGTTAAGGACTGGGCTAAGATGTACGCTGAGGTTGATAACAGCACTGCCTATGGTTGGAGTAAAAATGAGCTGCTATACGCTATTCAGGACAGCGTGTTGAATGCAGCCCCCGGTCAGGTACTGACGGTAGATAAGGCCAACGTTCAGGGTAAGAACATCAGCCTGAGCGCAGGCAAGAACATCGGCATTGACGGCGAAGCAACCAACATTGCCTACAGCGAGATGGGCAAGCTGGATAATCTTAAGCTTTTGGCACAAGCTAAGGCTGGTGACCTTACCTGGAATGATGACGACAGCAGAATTGAGGTTCGTCAGCAACGTCAGATTACGGTACAACTGGCAGATGGTGGCAAGCTGAATTTGCAGGCCAACACTAGCGGTGCTGCCAATATTGGTAATGTTTATCTGGCAGGCGTTAAGGATACGATGCTGAATATTTCTGGTACGATTAACACGACGCAGGACGTTAAGCTGCTCAGTGATAAGGGCATTCGCATGAACGATGGTAGCATCGTTGCTGATAACCTTATTATCCAAGGTGGCAAGGGCGATGTAGGCAGCAAGGATTCCTTCATCAAGACTAATATCAGCGGCAATCTGGAAGCTAATACTGATACAAGCCACGGTGTATATTTGCATCAGACGGCTACAGGAGGCAAGCCGGCGCAGGTACTGACACTTCAGGACGCAGCAACAGGTACGCTGGTGCTCAAGGCAGATAATGGTATGCAGATGACTACGGAAGCAGGCAAGAATACCGGTTATCTGAACGCCAACAGCATTAACTTGCAGGCAGCCAACGGCGATATCGGCAAAGCTGATGACGGTATCCGTATTCTGGAAAACGGTGCTGTGATTAACGCTAAGGCAGAAAACGGTTCTATTTACCTGCAGGGCGCAGGTGAGAAGGATGCAGGCTTGGTAGTTGATAGCATTACTGCTACAGGAAATGCTAAGGTCAACCTGGACGGTGACGTTAACTTCGGTAACGGCGTAAGAAACGGCAGCATTAGCGCAGATGGCGATGTAACTGTTAACGGTAACAATGTTAATCTGAACGCGGGTACTGTTAAAGCAGGTGGCGCAAGCAATATCAACGCAGGTAATGATGTGAACGTAACAACCGGTAGCATTACTGCTGATGGTGCAGGCAACATTACTGCAGGCAATGACGTTAGCCTGAACAGCAGCACGCTGACAGCTGGTGCTGATAGCGTAATTACCGCTACTAATGGCAATATCGCGCTTGGCAGCGGCAGCATTACGATTACCGGTGCTAACAATGGCCTGAAGCTGGATGCTAACGGTAGCGTAATGCAGGAGGCAGCGGCTGCAGGTATCACTGCAGACAATCTGACAGTTGAATCCGGCGAGACACAGCAGCTGCTCAGCCAGCAGAATAAGGTGAAGAGCCTGACGATTAAAGGTAAGGGCACAGGCAACTTGACGGTTGATGGCGTAACCAGGTTTAACGGTACGACGGATAATCTGCTTGTTACTGTTGCTGATTCCCATATCAAGGGCGATGTGCTGATTGAAAACTACCAGGCAAATACCGGCAAGATAACCATTAACTCAGCCATCAATACTTCTAAGTACAATGATGCGCATAACGGTAATATTACTGTTAAGGCAGATGGTGATATTACTACGGCTAGTGGCGCTGATTTGAATGCATCTGATAATATAAGCATTAATTCTAAGAAGGGTTCTGTTGTAACCATCGGTAATGTAACTGCCAAGAATGCAGTAGATATCAATGCAGCGAATGATATCACTGCCAACGGTAGCCTCACTTCTACTAATGCCAACGTAGATTTGCTTGCAGGCGGCAGCATTACAACCCAAGGCACAGTAAATGCGCTTAACAACGTAATTGCCAACGCTAACGGTAATATCAACACCAATGGCGATGTTACTGCAACAAACGGTAATGCAACGCTCAACTCCAGCACTGGTAATGTAAATACCGGTAACGTAAAAGCGAACAACGATGTAGATCTCGATGCAGCGAAAGACATCACTGCTAGCGGTAACCTCACTTCTACCAATGCTAACGTAGATTTGAATGCAGGTGGCAGCATTACGACCAAAGGCACAGTAAATGCTAATAACAACGTAATTGCCAACGCTAACGGCGATATCAACACCATCGGCGATGTTACTGCACAAACTGGTAAAGCAGCGCTCAACTCGAAAGGTGGCAGCGTAAATACCCAGAACGTAACTGCTGGTCAGGCAGTAGATATCGACGCAAAACAAGATATTACTGCAGGCGGAAATCTCACCTCTAACAATAATGACATCACTCTGGATGCGGGCGGCAAAATTACGACGAATGGTACAGTAAATGCTCATGATGACGTAATTGCGAACGCTAACGGTGATATCAACACCAACGGCGATGTTACTGCACAAACTGGTAAAGCAGCGCTCAACTCCAGCACTGGCAGCGTAACGACGCAGAACGTAACTGCTGATCAGGCAGTAGATATCGACGCAGCTAAAGATATTACTGCAGACGGATACCTCAACGCTAAAAATGGTGACATTACTCTGGATGCAGGCGGCAGCATTAAAACGAATAGTACAGTAAATGCTAATAACAACGTAATTGCGAACGCTAACGGCGATATTAGCACCAACGGCGACGTTACTGCACAAACTGGTAAAGCAAAGCTCAACTCCAGCACTGGCAATGTAACGACGCAGAACGTAACTGCTGATCAGGCAGTAGATATCGACGCAGCGAAAGACATCACTGCTAGCGGTAACCTCACTTCTACTAATGCTAACGTAGATTTGGACGCAGGTGGCAAAATTACGACCAACGGAAAAGTTACAGCTCAGAAAAATGTTGATTACAATGCCAAAGGCAGCATTACTACCGGCAACAGTATCAACAGCACGGCTGGCAACATCCACCTGCAGACAGACGCAGCTAAAGGCGACATCACCTTCGGCGGCGATGTAACTGCCAATCATGGCAACATCAATATCGACGTACTGCAGAACGGTAGTGTAACCGACCATGACAACAAATTCAAAGCTCTTGGCGACAAGGGTGATATCAACAGCGGCAACTTCGCACTGCAGATCAAGGGTGCCGGAGATGTTGACCTGCACGAGATTTATGCTACCAACAACGCGCTTATCGACGTTGCCAACGGCAATCTTACCTTGGCAAAAATCGACGGCAATCTGGTAGCTCTGCAGCTGAAGACCGAAGGCAAGCAGCTGAAGGTTGATGAGCTTATCGCAGGCACCAAGATTATTGCTCAGGGCAGCGACATTGACCTGAACAAGATTCAGCAGCGTCTGGATGCTGACGGCCTTCTGACCATCGTTCCGGACGGCGCACAGCCTGATAAGCCTATTGACAACCTGAAGATTGGTGAGATAATTACTAATAAGGGTGTCCGCTTCGAGCATCTGTGGCTGAATAACGGCTCTATCAAAGTTAGCGAGGGCATGTTCCATATCGATAAGCTGGTAGTCAACAATCTTGCGCATTTCAGCAATAAGCATATGAAGACTGCTGTATGGGGCGCACCGCCGCAGCGTGACGGCAGCGACAGCGTTTACTGGAACAACATTGCAGTGAACAACCCGGCGCAAAATCTGAAAGAATGGCAGCAGGAGGGTACTAACCCGGATAAATGGATGTACCTGCACTTCACTGCACAGCCGAACGTTCAGCACAGCAACGGTGCACTGCTTGACCTGCGCAATTACGATTATGTTTATGACCAACGCTTTACCGCTGTAGACCATATGCTGCAGCAGCTCAACGAAAACAAGGCAGAGGAATATGACATCAATCACGCACCGGATGTAGTACAATACTTCCGCTACGACCTGTATGACCTGGATGAAGACGATAACAAGAGTGAACCCGTAAAAATCACTGTAGAAGCATAGGAGGAAACGCTGATGAACAAAAAGGCAGAAGCTTTTATCAAATATCTGGATGATAAGAAGATTACCTGCTTTGCCATTGAACAGATTAGCGAGGATAAGCTGAACACAGTGGTCTTCCGTTCTCACATTGTTGTTGAAGGCCAGCGTCTGCCGACGCTGGTCATCCTGGACAGCAGTATTTATGGTATGCTTCGAGTGCAACTGGCAGCAAATGCTGTCAACGAGACGAACGAAGTGGCTATTCTGAAGGAAATCAACAAGGTGAACCGTCAATATAAGGTGTTCAAATATTATCTTACAGATGACGGTTCACTCTACTTGGACAGCTGCCTGCTCTGCCAAAATGGCAGGCTGGAGGGCGACATGATTTATACCGTGCTGGATGTAATCATCAAGCATCTGGAAAAAGAATATAAAAAAATAATGCAGCTCATCTGGCAGGCTAATTAGTCTGCCGGATGCAGCAAAGTTATGTATATCAAAGGGGTGTTGACGATGATTACTAATAAAACAAGCCTGCTGCTGGTTACGCTTTTGCTGGGATGCAGTGCCGTTGCTTTTGCAGGGCCTACGGATGAGCAGGCAGCAGAATTCCATAAAAGCGGCTTGAACAACGCCGGTGTGGCAGCCAACAGAGCTATGGAGTATATGGAGCGCCAGCGTGTTGCCAGACAGATTGCCGAGGACAAGGCCAAGGCAAGCAGCAAGGTAGAGCAGGGGAGCCAAAAGCCTGATGCAGAGCAGCAGGCGGCAGTAACCTTTAAGCTGGAAAAGCTGGAGCTGGATGAATCCACTGTACTGGAGCAGGCAGAGCTGCAGAAGCTGACGGACGAATATATCGGTAAAGAGGTTGGCGTCAAGGATTTGTACGAGCTGGTGAATAAAATTAACAAGCTGTATCTTGATAATGGGTACTTTACCTGTCGTGCAATTTTGCCGGCACAGACAATTAAAAACGGTACGGTAAAAATTGAGCTTATCGAAGGCAAAACGAATGCTGTTGAGGTGCAGGGCAACAAGTATACCAAAAGCAAATACATCAGCAAGCGTATGAGCCTGAAGCAGGGCGAGGTTGCCAACATCAACAAGCTGAATGACGATTTACTGCGCTTTAACGCTGCCAATGACGTGCAGCTGCGCATTTCTCTGCAGGCTGGCAGCGAGCCGGGAACTACGGATTACGTCATCAGCGCTTATGAACCGCAAAACATCACCTGGACTGTTTACAGTGACAACGCAGGCAGTGATACGAGCGGCGAATACCGCGGCGGCCTGTTCTTTACGGACAGAAGCCTGACAGGTGTGCGTGACGCGCTGACGCTGAACACGATGCTGAGCGATGGCACCAAATCCTTCGGCTTTGGCTATAGCAGGCCCTTAGGCCATAGCGGTACCAAGATGAACCTGCAGTACAGCGCTAACAGCGTTCACATTACTGACGGAATACTGGAGCCTTTGAATGTACGTGGTCATGCTTACGCGATGAACGTTGGTCTGAGCCAACTGTTGGTAGCGACGGAAAAGATCCGTACTGAGGCAACACTTGATTACGGCCAGCAAAATTCCAAGACTGATTTCAGCGGCCAGCATTGGCTCGATGATACCATTAAAGGCGTTACGGCAGGCTATTCCGTAACTAATTACGGCGCAAGCTCTGTTATTTACCAAAAGCACAGCTTTAACGCCGGTACGCATACCAATATTTCCGATAAGGACAAGGATTTTTCCCTGTACCAGCTTAATGGCCTGTACCAGAAAATGTATCAGCATGGGCAGCTTTTGAGTCTGCGCCTGGACGCACAGCGTGGCTTCAACAATTATCTGCCTTCCGCCCGCCAGTTCTACATTGGAGGCATGTACAGCGTACGCGGCTACAAAGAAAGCCTGCTTGGCGGCGACAGTGGCTACAGTGTGGGCCTGGAATATTCCGTGCCTGTGACTAAGGACAAAAAGACTAATGCTTTCGTCTTTATGGATCATGGTCAGGTCTTTGGCGACAGTGCTTTTGACAGCCATGTACTGACAAGCTGTGGCCTGGGCGTGCGCAGCAACATCACCAAGCACATCGGTGCTGTGGTAACATTGGGCGTGCCTTTGATTAAGGAAATCAATAATACTGATGTAGATTCAACTCGCATCCATTTCATGGTAAGCGGTCAATTCTAAAAAAATCTTGTGTAATAATAGGACTAGGGAAACCCGGTCCTATTATTTTTTCCTGTATATATGTAGGAAAGAGAAGCTTTGCCTGTAGCTGATATCCTATTATATGAAAAAAATTTCGATAACTGATGACAATTACCACAATTCAAGCTATAATAAGTATATAAACAAAAAATTATTTTATGAGGTGACATACAATGCAATTTCCGATAGTTTTAGGTGTTTCTGCACGTCACGCACATCTGTGCCGTGAGCATATGGATATTTTATTTGGTGAAGGCAGTGAGCTGCACGTTAAAAAGCCAATCGGCCAGCCCGGTCAGTTTGCTTCCGAAGAACAGATTACCATGGTAACTCCCAAGGATTCCATGAAGCTGCGTATCATCGGTCCTCTGCGTCCGGAAACTCAGATTGAGCTTTCTCTGACTGACGCACGCAAGGTTGGCCTTGATGCTCCTATCCGCAACAGCGGCGACATCGCAGGCAGCGCTGGCGCTAAGCTCATCGGTCCGAAGGGCGAGCTGGAGCTGAAGGAAGGTATTATCATCGCTGCGCGCCACGTACATCTGTACCCCGAAACCGCTGAAAAATACGGCCTGAAGGATGGCGATATCGTTGATATTACTACAGAGGGCGAGCGTTCCGTAACACTGCATAATGTTCTGGTACGTGCGGGCGTAAAGCATGCTGACGAGGTTCATATTGATACCGACGAAGCTAATGCCTGCAACCTGGGCAGCGGCGTGATGGTGAACGTTGTTACCAAATAACTTCCTTATAATAAAGTAGAGGAGCGAAAGCTTATGAATAAAAGTGCGATTTTAGCAGCAATGCTCATCCTTGCAAGCAGCAGTGCTTATGCCTACGAAAACAGCTACGCAGGCTACAGCGTTAAGGACGGACAGCCTTACTATAAGCTGGAAGCGAAGAAGGTTTATGCGTATACCAATATTAGCAGCAAAAAGGCTTATCAGAACGAAGAGGATTTAAAAAATACCGCAGTTAATATTGTTAACTATTACACAGCAGAGGATATGGAGCAGATTTTAGACGAAAAATTCTCTACTGCTTATTTTGATGCGGAATATGAGAAGCTGGCACTTTTAGGACGCTCGCAGCTCAGCCTGCAAACTGTGCCTACACCATTACTGGAGCTTGAAAAATATGCAGAGAACGACAGCAATGGTAATGTAACTATCCAAAGCAAGGTGCTCAAGGAGAAGCTGGACCAGCTTACTCCTGTAATCAAGGTAGGCAAGCTTGCCGGCAAAAAGGCAATTACCATTTCTTATATCTATAAGCAATCTGATGTACTGTTTAAAATTGATACCAGCATGGTTTCTGCCAATGACAGACTTTATCTGCTGTCGACGGTGAACAGTGACCAGGATGTATACGCTCCGAAGAAGGACGAAAAAGCTGCTGACGCTGATACAGATGTTGATATCGATGATATTGAAGATATCGATACTGACGAAGCAGGCAGTGATGATAAAGCAGCAAAAACCAAGCCTCAGGACGCAGCTTCTATAAAGGAAGCAGTAGAAAAGGCCATGCAGGTAGAAAATGTTGCTTTGCGCGACATTCCTGCAGAAACAATGCAGCGCTTTGATAAAGCACACACTGATCTGCTGAAGGGCTTTAAGGCTTTTGCCCCGACAAGCACGCCTAAGGCCATCAGCTTTACTGATACTGCAGTCGGTAAAAGTGTGCAGCTGCCGGATGACTGGTTCTACGGCCAGCTGAACCTGCGATATAAGGATAAAGGCACCTTTTATCTGACTACGGCTTCTTCAATGAAGCAAATGCAGGAGGTTGCCGCAAATACTGATTTTGACAATATCTATTCCGTATTTGCTATTCCGGCGTCTGATCCTGAATACCAGTCGAAGTTCATGGAGCTTTACACCAGCGGCATGCGTAATGTTCTGGAGCATTGGAATCATCTGCTTGTTACCGTCAGCGTAGATAATATTAATGACGCTGATGCTAAAGAGCTTTTAGCAACGCCTGTTGCCAACAAGCTTGCTGTGGAAAGCATTATTAATGATGGTCTGCAGCGACTGAAGGGCTTTGGCAACGATTACTTTGCTTTGAAGGATTATAAGACAAATTTTGACTTCACCCAGGAAAAAGCTCTTATCGGCATCAATGCTGATACCGATTTGCTGAAGGATTTTGCTTATAACAACAAAATTTTACTGAGCTGCAACCAAAAGGCCGCTACAGCGATGCTTTTTATCAAAAAAACTGACGCTGAGACAGAAAAATCCCTTGAACAGCAACTGAACGAATGGCACTTTTAATTACACAGGTGCAATGAGTTGCAGTGCATGAAAATCTCACGCCTGAGAAAAGGAAAATTTAACATAATATACATTATCGGACGTAAAATATTATTTTGCAGTCTTTGCGGTAAAAAGGCAGCATTATAGACATGTTTATTTCCCAACTGAGGAAAATGCTGAAAAAAGCGTCAGACAATGAGAATTCTTCGCTTTTTGCTCCTCCCCCGGAGGTTTTGAGAAGTTTTTAGCATTTTTTATGTTAAATTAGCCACCGTGCGCACTGCTGTTTGACGAAATTACTTTTATCTGTTATAATTTGTATAAGGTTAACTATAAACACATGATTGGAGGGTCTAAAATGGGAAGAAGAAAAGCACTCCCGCCGGACTTTGATGGCAACTATACCGAAGATATGTTGTCTGAACGCCAACGTAACATTTTGAAATTCGTCCGTACTTTTATTAATCATAAGGGCTATCCGCCTGCTGTACGCGAAATCGGTGCAGCAGTAGGTTTATCCTCCAGTGCCAGCGTGCATAATCATCTGAAGAAGCTGCAGGAGTATGGCTTCATTCAGCGTGATGCTGCTAAGCCGCGTGCTCTGGAGCTGATGAGTGAAAGCGATGCCTGGAGAAACAAGCTCCTTGTTCCGGTACCGCTGGTTGGCAAGGTTACTGCAGGTGTTCCGATTCTTGCTGTCGAGAATATCGAAGAGACCTATCCTATTCCTCGTGACCTGATTGGCTGCGACGATGATGTTTTCATGCTTTCCGTATGCGGTGACAGCATGATTAACGCAGGTATTCTGGATCATGACTACATTATTGCACGTAAGCAGAATTTTGCTAATAACGGCGATATTGTTGTTGCCCTGATTGACGGCGAGGAAACTACCGTTAAGCGTTACTTCCGCGAGCTGCGCAGTGTGCGCCTGCAGCCGGAAAACGATAAGTACGAGCCTATTGTAGGTTCTGACAACATTAAGGTGCTTGGTAAGGTTATTTCTGTATTCCGTATGCTCTAATAACCTGACTGTAAAATGCATGTAAAATGATGTCACTTTAGCGTCAAATACAAAAAACAGCTCTTTACAGAGCTGTTTTTTTGTTATATATTATAGTTATGAATGTGTGTAAACGATTTTTACAAGGAGATGACGCATATGTTACATCCGTCTACTGATATTATCATGAACGCCCAGCAATTCTTTGCTGCGGATCAGAGCGAAGCTAATCTGGTGAAGCTGTTGCATGCAGTCAGCGTAATGCTGCAGGAAGGTTCAGAGGTGCTCATTCCTACTGCTGCCGATGCTCCGGAGGGACAGCTGCTGCTGCAGACGCAGACTACCGAAAGTGGCCTGGAATACATGACGGCTTACAGCAGCAAAGAGGCCTACGAGCAGGGCAAGCCCTGCAACGTTATCAGCCGTCCGCTGGTCAATTACTTTGAAGCTATCCTGCAAATGGACGGCATTGCTGGTATCATCTTTAATCCTGCTTCCCCCGCTCCATTCAACATCCAAAACCAAATGATTAAGGAACTGTTGGCTGATGCCAAGAAGAACAAGCAGCAGAACGCTATTTCCGTTTGGCGCGGTGATATTACTACGCTGGAATGCGACGCAATTGTCAATGCTGCCAACAGCAAGCTTTTAGGCGGCGGTGGTGTTGACGGTGCTATTCACCGCGCTGCAGGACTGCAGCTTCTGGAGGAATGCAAAACCTTAGGCGGCTGCACAACCGGTGCGGCAAAGATTACCTATGGCTATAATCTGCCTGCAAGCTACATTATTCATACCGTAGGCCCTATTTATAACGGTAAGGTTGAACAAAGACTGGAACTGGCCGACTGCTACAAGAACAGCCTGGACCTGGCGCGCAAGCATCATCTGCACAGCATTGCTTTCCCGGCGATTTCTACCGGTGTTTATGCTTATCCTGTGGATGAGGCTGCCCGTATCGCTCTTTTGACCTGCACCGAATGGATTAACGCCAACGCCGACTATGGCATGAGCGTTGTGCTTACCTGTTTCAACAGCGGCGTTTATAACGCTTATCAGGAGCTTGTTAAAAAGGCGCAGAACGGCGAGTTAGATTAACCTTATAGCACTTTTATGTACGACAAAACCCGTGACTCCCTTCGGACGTCACGGGTTTTTGTATACAAAAACCCCGCCATTGTGGCGGGGTTAAAAAGAGCTTAAGCGATGAACAAAGAAAAGAAGCTCCTAATGCGATAATATACTAATGACCTGCCAGTCAAAGTAAAAAACACATTAGGAGGACATTAAAATGCCGAAAAAGCAAGATAATATCGTAAATAGTTTAGCACATACCAAGTGGAATTGTAAGTACCATATAGTATTTGCGCCAAAATATCGTAGAAAAATTTTTTATGAAGAAAAAAGATTGGCGATAAGGGATACTATGTAGATACAGTAGGTAAAAATACTACTGCAATAAAAGAATACATAGCAAATCAATTGGAGCGAGATAAAGAAATGGACCAGTTAGTGTTATTTGATCCTAAAGACCCATTTATGGGTAGCAAGTAATAATTGCATGGCTGGCAGGCCAATAAAAGACACATTTATGTGTGGCTGCTGAAGATAGGGCTATGCCCGAAAAATAAAAGCCACCCGCTAGGCGGGTGGATCTTTACTATTGGCCAAAATATTTACTTTTCTACCCTCTGCGCCATCTGCACAGCTTCGCCAGCTCGTAGCCGCGGCTGGCAATAAAGTCACGCGTTTCTCCCGTCACAATCAGCGGAACGTCACGCAGCTCCTTCGGCGTCAGGCAGCCCAAAAGCAGCATGTACTTTTGCAGTCCTTCCGCCAGTGAATGCACATAATCTACGGCAGCATCAACACCTTGCTCCATGACCAAACGCAAAAGCGGTGCGGTAATACCCACCGCGTCCGCACCCAGAGCGAAGGCACGTGCTGCGTCCCCGGCTGTACGGATGCCGCCGCTTGCCAGCAACAGTGCGTTTTCCGGCAGTGTCTGCTGCGCGTCAAGCAAGCTCCAGCACGTAGGCACACCCCAGGCAGCAAACTCCTCCGTCAGCTCAATCCCCTGACGCTTTGCCTCAATCGCCGGGAAGTTCGTCCCCCCTGCGCCGGCACAGTCAAAGGCTGTAAAGCCCTGTTCCAGCAAAAGCTCGTACTGCTCTGCAGCAATACCGCAGCCTGTTTCCTTAACAATAACAGGCACGCTCACAGCATCACGAATCTGCACCAGGTTTGCCAAAAGTCCGCAGGTATCCTTGTCGCCCTCGGCCATCCACAGCTCCTGCGCAGCGTTCAGGTGAACCTCCAGCGCGTCAGCCTGCAGCATGTCAACGGCAGCCTGCGCCTGCGCAGGCGTAGCAAGAGCACTGATGTTACCGATAACAAGACCTTCGGCAAGCTCCTCGCGCACCACAGTATAGCTCGCGATACCGCTGCCGTCACGCACAGCGCCGAACTGCGAGCCGACAGCCATACCGATACCGGTTCTTGCCGCCACTTGCGCCAGCTTTCTGTTAATCTCCGTCACCGCATCTGTACTGCCGGTAATAGCATCAATGAAAAAAGGCAAACGCAGACGTTTGCCTAAAATTTCTACAGATAAAACAAAGTCTGCCGGATTAATCTCCGGCAGACAGTTGTGTAAGAAGCGGAGATCAGCAAGGTGCGTTGCCGCCGGGCCGTCGCCCAGCTCCAGTGCATATTGAATATGTTCTAGCTTACGCTTTGCACGTTGCATATCCTTCTCCAATTATTTTTCGAGGCTTTCCAGCTGCTCGGATAGGTTTTGGCTCAGGTGAGATTTTTTGCTGCCCATGTAGGAACGGAATTCGTTCTTTTCAGCATCACGTTTAACTTTAGAAATGCTCAGGCCGATTTTTTTGCTGTCCAGATCCATTTTAATGATTTCAGCTTTAACAACTTGGCCAACTTCCAGAACGTCGCTCGGAGCTTCGATGCGCTCAGGAGCGATTTCGGAAATGTGAACCAGACCTTCAACCTTGTCGCTCAGTTTAACGATAGCGCCGAAAGCCAGCAGACGAACAACTTCTACATCCAGAATGTCGCCGATGTGGAATTGAGAAGCTTCAACCTTCCAGGGATCTTCCAGAGTAGCTTTGATGCTCAGAGCAACGCGTTTGTTTTCGCGGTCGATGCTCTTAACCAGAACGGTTACTTCGTCGCCTTCTTTAGCAACGTCAGCAGCTTTTACGCTACGGTCCCAAGACAGCTCGGTATTGTGAACCAAGCCAACCAGGCCTTCGCCGATTTCAACGAACAGACCGAATTCAGCAACTTTTACAACCTTACCGGTGTATACTTTGCCTTCTTCAACAGAGTTGTAAGCAGCTTCTTCAGCAGCAGCGCGTGCTTCTTTAGCAGCAGCAATGCGAGCTTCTTTAGCTTCCTTGTAAGCTTTGCGTTTAGCGTCAGCTTCAGTTCTCAGCAGGTCGCGGCGGGAAACAACGATGCGTTTTTTCTCCAGGTCAACTTCGATGATTTCAGCTTCCAGCTCTTTGCCGATATAACCGGTGAAGTCTTCTACGCGGCGCAGTTCAACATGAGATGCGGGCATGAAGCCTTCAACACCTTCAACTGCAACACCCAGACCAACGATGTTTTTAGCTTTGTTTTTGATGATGCGCAGAACTTTAACGGTTGCCGGGCGTTTTTCGCCTTCGGGCAGCTCAGCAACATTTTTCCATGCTGCGTCGCGCTCTGCTTTGATTTTGGACAGACGAACGAAATCGCTCTTGGTGCTGCCAGGAACAACCTTAGCTTCTACTTCGTCGCCAACTTTGATAGAGTTTTGCAGTTCTTCAGCAGATTCGGTCTGGGACCATTCGGAATAAGGAATCAGACCATCATGTCTATATCCAAAAGATACATAAACGCCGTCTTTATCCAATTGAATAACGGTACCGTTGACAACTTTGCCAGGATATACCTCTACCTCCATACTTTCGTTGAGCATGCTTTCAAAATCCATGTTTTCCATTACTAAAATAGCCTCCTTAATTAAACGGTCCGGAGTCGATGCTCCTGCCGTGATTCCTATTTTATTGCAACCCCTTAGCATATCGCTGCTCAGTTCGCTGGCAGTCTCTATATGATATGCTTGCCTGCAATGCTTTTGCACCAGCTCGAAAAGATGTCTTGTGTTGGCGCTGTTGCGTCCGCCGATGACGATAACGGCATCCGACTCTGCAGCCAGCTTTACAGCCGCCTGCTGTCTTTGCGCTGTCGCCAGACAGATAGTGCGCTCCACACGGTATTCTCCCGGGCGCTGCTCCTGCAGTGCCTGCAATATATCATTAAATTTCTGCAGCTCAAAAGTCGTCTGGATGATTACTCCATAACGATCCTGGCGCGGTACATAAGAGATATCTTTTATACATTCTACACAGATAGCGTTTTTTCCTGCCCATTTTAAAATACTTTTTACTTCCGGATGATTTTTTTCTCCGACTATTACAGGAAAATAGCCATCAGCTGCTGCCTGAGCAGCCTTTTGCTGTGCCAGGCGCACATTCGGACAGGTTGCGTCCAGAATTGTCAGCCCTTGTTTTTCTGCCTGCGCGTAGGTTTCAGGCCCCTCGCCGTGTGAACGGAAGATAACCGTTTCACCGGGAGCAAACTGCTCCAGGCTGTCCTTACAGGCAATACCCTCAGATGCAAGCTCGGCAATCAGCTGGGGATTGTGTATCAACGGTCCCAGCGTTGCACCCTGCACACGGTCTGTCGCAGCCTTTTGGGCCAACGCCACCGCGCGCTTCACACCATAGCAAAAACCACAGTGCTCTGCTACCTTAATTTCCATTATACATCTTCACCTGCCTGCAGCTTTGCAATGTACTGCATCAGCTCTTCAGTCATTGCATGCAAAAATTCTTTGTTGACCACAGCGTCCTCAGGGAAGGGCATCGGTTTGCCAAAGCGCACCGTAACCTTCGGCCAGATACGGCCGTGACGCTTGTAATCGGTACCGATGATGCAGGCTGGCACGATAGTTGCCTTCGCCTTGCTCGCCATCATCAGCGCTCCGGGCTGAGCCTTGCCAAGCTCACCGGTCTTGCTGCGTGTTCCCTCGGGGAAAATCGCCAGCACCTGACCACTTTCCAGGATATCAATACCATGCTTGATTGCAGCACGGTCCGCACCACCGCGGCGTACCGGGAAAGCACCCAGAATTTTATAGATAGTGCCCAGAACCGGCACAAACAGCTCTTCCTTGGCCATAAAGTGGACCTTACGGGTTGCTGCCGTACCAAGTACAGGCGGATCAAGCAGACTCAGATGGTTGCTCGCTATAACCAGCGGACCATCCTTGGGAATATTTTCTGTTCCTTCTACCTTCAATCGCAAAAAGATGGTAAAAAGAATTTTAAAGAGATTCTTCACTAAGGTATAAATCATTGTGCGCGCTCCTGCACCAGCTGTAAAATTCTCTCGGTAACCTCGCTGATGCCCATATCGGATGTATCCAGAAGCAAGGCATCCTCTGCCTGACGCAGCGGACTGATAGCACGCTCGCTGTCCTGCTTGTCGCGCTCGGCAATATCCGCCTGCAGCTGCTGCAGATCAACCTGCTGACCTTTGGCCACCATTTCCGCATAGCGGCGGCGCGCTCTTTCCTCAACCGAAGCAGTAAGAAAAATTTTCAGCTGTGCGTTCGGGAATACCACCGTACCGATATCACGGCCGTCCATCAAGACGCCGCCTGCCTCGCCCATACGGCGCTGCTGGTCCACCATTGCCTCACGCACTGCTCCGATAGCAGCAACACGCGACACAATCGCCGTCACCTCGGGAGTACGGATAGCATCGGTAACCTCGGTACCGTCCACAAAAACACGGTTGATTTTTGCCTCCGGTTTGAAGTCAATCAGCATAGTTTTGGATAAGCCGCTGATAAAGTCCTCGTCAAAAGGTTTGCCTGTCTGCAAAAACTTCCAGGCTACGCTTCTGTACATGGCACCGGTATCAATATAGGCATAGCCTAATTTTTCGGCAGCCAGCTTCGCAATAGTGCTTTTGCCTGCACCTGCGGGACCATCAATTGCCACAACAATTTTCTTCATTCTACATAACCACACTTTATAATGTATTAGCTATCTATATAATACCATGTTTTACATGTATATGGATAGCCTAATTTAAGTCAAATTTATGAATTATTCTTCCGCAGCCGCCGCTTCGCCCGCAGCATGGCCGCTGCTGAACGCCGCCTGCAGATTATAGCCGCCGGTATAGCCGTCGACATCCATAACCTCGCCTGCAAAGTACAAGCCCTTGATGCGCTTGGATTCCATGGTCTTGGGGTCAATCTCCTTCACGCTCACGCCGCCTGCGGTAACGATAGCCTCTGCAATCGGACGTGTTGCGGAAATGGTGATGACAAAATGCTTCAGCGTCTGCAGCAGTCTGTGACGCTCCTCGCGCGAAACCTGGTTGATGAATTTGTTTTCATCAACGTAGGACATATCCAGCACAACTGGAATCAGTCGCTGCGGCAGCAAATCCTTCATGCCGTTGAGCACCTGCTTACGGCTGTACTGCACAAAATCGCGCTGAATGCGCGCATCCAGCTTTTCCTCGCTCAGCGCAGGCTTCAGGTCAACATCCAGCTCTACATCCTTGCCTGCAGCCAAAGCGTCTGCGGCAAGATTGCTCAGCGAAAGCACAATGGGACCGGAAACACCGAAATGCGTAAACAGCATCTCGCCGAATTCACTGCCTAGCTTTACGCCGTCGGCCAAAAGTGTTGCCTGCACGTTGCGCAAAGATAAACCCTGCAGGTCATCAACATAAGGATAATCGCTTTCCAGCGGTACCAGAGAAGGCTTCAGCGGTACAATCATGTGCCCCAGCTTTTTCGCCAGCTTTGCGCCGCCGCCGTCACTGCCTGTGCCCGGATAGGAGGCACCGCCCGCAGCCAGAATAACTCTGTCTGCCTCGTACACGCCGTTGACCGTACGCACGCCGTACACATGACCTTCCTTGACCATGATATCAATAACCTTGGTGTCGGTCTGCAGCTTGCCGCCGGCCTCGGTATAAATCCTTACCAGCGTGTCAACTACATCCTTCGCCTTGTCGCTTACCGGAAAAATACGGCCGCCGCGTTCAACCTTCGTCGGCAGTCCGTTACTCTCCAACAGCAATACTATATCATCATTTGTGAACCTATGTAAAGCACTATTTAAAAATCTTCCGTTTCCGGGCAGATTTTTTATGAAATCAGGGATTTCGCAGGCGTTGGTAATGTTGCAGCGTCCCTTGCCGGTAATGAGCATTTTCTTGCCCGGCACACGCATTTTTTCATAAATAGTTACCTGCGCTCCGCCCCAGGCTGCAGCAATACCTGCCAAGAGACCTGCAGCGCCGCCGCCGACAATCGCAACTCGCGTCATAGCTTAGCCGCCTTTCTGAGCTGAGATAATTCCTGCTCGCTCAGGCTGCGGAACTTGCCGCGTCCCAAATTGCTCAGCTGCAGCGGTCCCAGCTTTATGCGCTTCAGGTCGCGCACCGGGAAGCCGATTGCGTCGCACATGCGGCGAATCTGGCGGTTACGTCCCTCATGGATTGTGATATCGAAAAGCGTAAAGCCACGCTCATGATCATAATCACGCAGGTTAACAACCGCCGGAGCGGTCGGACCGTCCTCCAGCTTTACGCCCAAGCGCAGCTGGTCCAGTTTTTCCTGCGGCACAATGCCCGGAACCTTAACGAGGTAGGTTTTGTTAACCTCATGGCTCGGATGCATCAGCGCCTGTGCCAGCGCACCGTCATTCGTCAGCAGCAGCAGTCCTTCGGTATTGAAGTCCAGGCGGCCTACCGGGAAAACTCGCTCCGGCAGGTTCTGCACGAAATCGGCAATGCTGCGGCGGTTCTGCGGGTCGGACATCGTGGTGACAACTCCCCTCGGCTTATAGAACATGTAATAAGCCTTGGCTTCCTGGGCAATAGGCTTGCCGTCAACACTGATGCGTACCTTGTCGGCATCAAACTTGCAGCCCAGCTCGGTAACAACCTTACCGTTCACGCGGACGCGACCTGCCGTAATAATTTTTTCTGCTTCGCGGCGGGAGGCAACGCCTGCTGCCGCCAGGATTTTTTGTAAACGTTCTTCCATCTATCTCAGTTTTCCTTTGCTTCTAATGTATTATCTAGCTGCAGCACCTGCTGCGCAGCCTCTGCCTCATCCTCAGGCTTCGTTTCCAGCGGCGGCAGCTCCTCCAATGAGTTCAGTCCGAATACCATCAGAAATTTTTCTGTCGTAGCATATAAAATGGGGTTGCCCAAAGCCTTTTTGCGTCCAGCTTCCGCCACCAGACCAAGGTCCAGCAGTGTATTGAGTACGCCGTCAACCTTTACGCCGCGAATGGCTTCCATCTCTGCGCGCGTCACCGGCTGTTTAAAAGCAACAATCGCCAATGTCTCCAAAGATGCATTCGTCAGCTTTACTTCCTTTTTGCGTCCCAAGCCCAACAATGTGCTGTAGTAAACCGGCTTGGTTACCAGCTGAAAGCAGCCTGCTGTTTCACGTAGCATCAATCCCCTGCTTTCCGCCTCGTAGGATTGCTTCAGCTCTGAAACAAGCTCCCACACCTGCGGTTTTTCTAGCTGCAGAAGGTCCGCAAGCTCCGCCACAGAAACAGGCTCACCTGCAGCAAACAGTACCGCTTCCAGTGCTCCTGTCATTTTATCAAGATACATCGTTTGCTTCCTCCTGTCCCTGCTTACCGAAGATATAAATCGGTGCAAAGCGTTGTGCCTGGCTGATAGTAATCAACCCCAGCTTCAGCAGCTCTAGTACACCCAAAAAGCAGGCCACCTTCTCGGCAGGGCTGCCTGCGGTAAAAATCTCATTCAGCATAAAGCCCTGCGGCCTGCGCTGCAGTCTTTGCAGAATATCTGCCATTTTATCCTGCACACTGTAGGCCTGCGGCTCAATAAAGGCTGCCGGCTTGTCGTCGGGCGCAGTCGTTATACCTGCCAAAGCCTTCAATAACTGCTGCACCGTGCAGGGAGCAATAGTGCGCTCCACCAGATTGCCGAACATCGGCTCACGCTGCCAATACAGGTCAGCACTCTGCTTCATATCCGCCAAAGCAGCGGCAGCGCGCTTGATGCGGCGGTATTCCACCAGCATCTCCACCAGTTGCTGACGCGGGTCTGCTTCCTCCTCCTCGCCCTCAGCGGACTGCTTGGGCAGCAGCATACGCGATTTAATCTGCAGAAGCGTTGCGGCCATCACCAGAAAATCACTGGCAACCTCCATATCAAATTCACTCATGCTGCGCAGATAGCTTATATACTGCTCCGTAACCGCAGCGATGGGAATATCATAAATATCTACTTTATCACGCTCGATAAGGTGCAGGAGTAAATCCAGCGGACCCTCGAACGCAGTCAGCTTCAACGATAAATCAGCCATGGCTTAGAACACTAAACCCAAGATACCGTTTACTAGCATCATGTAGCCTGCAGCAAGCGGTCTGATAATCGCACCTGTGATACCGGTGAACACCAACGCAATCAGAATATAAAAACCGTAGCGTCCAACCAGATTGTCAAACTTCCAGGCCATAGACGGCGGCAGAAGCTCCGAAAGAATCTTGGAGCCGTCCAGCGGCGGCACCGGAATCAGATTGAAAAAGGCAAACCATACATTATATAACTGCATCCACAGCAAAAACATGTAGACGCCATCACTCAAAAGACCGAAGCGATTTAAAAACGTCATGAAGAATGCTGCGAGAAAGCACAAAAACAGATTGGCTGCGGGACCGGCAAAGGAAACCTTAAGAATGCCTTCGCGGCGGTTGCGGAAATTGCTGGGGTTAATTTCTACTGGTTTAGCCCAACCGAAGCCGGCTACCACCAGCAGAATCGCACCCAACGGGTCCAGATGCGCCATCGGGTTGAAGGTCATGCGTCCCATATAACGCGCAGTCGGGTCACCCATGCTGTCCGCACATTGCGCATGGGCATATTCGTGTATCGTAATCGCAAACAGCAGCGCAGGAATGCGATAGATCATCGTACTGAAATCGAGCATACTTTCCTCCGAGAAAAATTTATCAATAGATTTATTATACAACATCTTGTATTCCTACGTCAAAAAGAAAACGGAACCATCAGTATAAATTATGTGACAGTTCCGTAAACATTTACTTTTTCTGCTAATTATTTTCTTATTTGCCTGTGAATTGCGGCGCACGCTTTTCATAGAAGGCAGCAATGCCTTCCTTGCAGTCATCGGTACCCATCAGCAGTGCCTGGGTAGTTTCTTCGATTGCCAGCACCTCGTCCAGAGTCAGGTCATGGTCATTGAGATATTTCTTCGTCAGGCTGATAGAAAGCGGAGCGCTTGCTGCCAAGCGTGCAGCCATAGCGTAAACCTTATCCTTCAGCTCTTCGTCTTCATAAACATCGTTCAGCATGCCAAGCTCTTTGGCAGTCGCAGCGTCAATCAGATCACCGGTAAACATCAGCTCTTTAGCCTTCAGCACACCGATAGCCTTCGGCAGGAAATACAGACCGCCGCAGTCGGGAATCAGGCCAACCTTGGCAAAGCTTTCGCCAAAGCGTGCCTTGGCAGATGCATACACCAGGTCGCAGGCCAGCATCAGGTTAACGCCGGCACCGGCAGTAACGCCATTGATATAAGCAATAACAGGTTTAGGAATAGTAGTCAGGCGTTTGGCAACGTCGCCCACCTTAGCGATAAAGTCCTTCTTGGCAGCAACGCCCTCCAAGCCGTTCAGATAGCTCAGATCACCGCCGGCACAAAATGCCTTTCCGTTGCCGGTAAGTACGATAGCACGCACCTCAGCGTCGGCCGCAGCCTTGGTAATGGCAGCATGTAAACCGTCAATCAGCGCGTCATTCATTGAATTCAGGCTCTTCGGACGGTTCATAGTAATCGTCGCAATATTGTTTTCCACAGCGTATAATACAGCTTCTTCCATGGGGAACACTCCTTTACACATGTAGTTTATATCATTAAGGATATTATAGCATAAAACCTTAAAAGCGCCTACTATTTGTCTAAAGATTTTAGCTCTTACTGCTTTCTTCACTTTCTGCATTAAGTAAAGGCGAAGGGTGGTGCCTTTAAGGCAACACATCAAGACCATCTTTCCCTCGCCTTTCATATCACTTGCCTTAATTCTATATAGGCATTTCATCTCCTAAATTCCGTGCATTTATCGCCTTCCCAAAATACTTATAAATTTTTCTAAAAAAACTGTTGACAAATAATTGCCATGCGAGTATAATAGTTTTCGTTGGTTGACTTACCAACCTTAATTCCCCGATAGTTCAGCCGGTAGAACACCTGACTGTTAATCAGGGCGTCGTAGGTTCGAGTCCTACTCGGGGAGCCAAGAAGTTAAAGCTTCGAACTTTTAGGAGTTCGGAGCTTTTTGTTTTTCCCGAAATTGATTTATGATATAATAAATACACCACTAAAACCAACGAGGTATCTATACTATGACTTTGGAAAATAAATTAGGCATCACCAGCTCCGCCGAGCTGGCAACTCAGGAAGAGCGCTTAAGCAAAAAGCGTGCGTTAGAGCTTTTCGAAAGCGGTATGCTGAACAAGCTGGAGCCAGGCACCTTCAAAACGCTGCAGGTGATTCATAAGCAGCTTTTTATGGATATTTACGATTTTGCAGGCAAAGTCCGTTCCGTAAACATCGCCAAAGGCGGCTTTCGCTTTGTCCCGGCAATGTATCTGCTCGATGCGTTGAAGCAAATTGAGCGTATGCCGCAAAGCACTTTCAACGAAATCATCGAAAAATATGTTGAAATGAATGTCGCCCACCCTTTCCGTGAGGGCAATGGTCGCAGTACGCGCATCTGGCTTGATCTTATTTTGAAGAAAGAGCTGCAGCTGGTTATTGATTGGAGCAAGGTTAATAAGGAAGATTATCTTTCCGCTATGGAGCGCAGCCCGATTAAGGACCTGGAAATCAAATTTCTCTTAAAGAACGCCCTGACCGAGCATATTGATGACCGCGAGGTTTATATGAAGAGTATTGATGCAAGCTATATGTATGAGGGCTACGAAGAATTCAAAACGAAGGATTTGTAAGCACTTGTCTGCCAATCGCCTCAGTTGCAGCAATGCAGCTGAGGTTTTTTGTTATTCTTTTACCAATCCTTCATCAATCTTCCTTGCATACTAAAAATTTAATTGATATAATAGAAAAAGCTGAAAATTATATAAAAGGAGATTCTGTTTATGACCAACAACCATTCCAAGGGGCGTGCCATCGCTCTGCTGCCTATCGCAGTCTTTTTGCTGTTTTTTATAGGCTCAGGCCTGATTACCGGGGATTTTTACAGCATGCCTGCGATTGTAGGCTTTTTAATTGCTTTAATCATAGCCTTCCTGCAAAACAAAAAGCTCAGCTTTGTGCAGAAGCTGCGTCTTGCTTCTACCGGCGTAGGTGATGAAAACATTCTCACCATGTGCCTCATCTTCCTTGCCGCAGGTGCCTTTTCCGGCGCTGTCCGCGCTGCCGGCGGTGTAGAAAGCACCGTCAACCTCGGCCTTTCCATTCTGCCGGGCAACATGGCGGTTGCAGGCCTCTTCGCCATCGGGTGCTTCATTTCCATTTCTATGGGCACTTCCGTAGGCACTATTACCGCACTTGCTCCGATTGCTGCAGGCATCAGCGACAAAACCGGCTTCCCTATGGCTATCTGCGCCGGTGCCGTAGTCTGCGGTGCAATGTTCGGTGACAACCTTTCTATTATTTCCGATACAACCATTGCTGCTGTTAAAACACAGGGCTGCGATATGCGCGACAAGTTCCGTGAAAACTTTAAAATCGTCCTGCCGGCAGCAATCATCACTCTTGGCCTGTTCTACTTCTTGGGCAACACCAACGAATACCAGGTTAACGGCAATCTTGATTACAGTCTGATTAAGGTTCTCCCCTATCTGTTTGTTTTAATCGGTGCCGTAAGCGGTGTCAACGTTTTCGTTATTCTTATTATCGGTACTGTGCTCAGTATGCTGGTAGGCCTCGGAACAGGCATGTTCACTGCTACCAAAATGTTCACCCATGTCGGCAACGGCATTATGTCTATGTATGACATCACCGTTATTTCTATCATTGTAGCCTGCATCATCACTCTGATTAAGGAATACGGCGGTATTGATTTCGTACTGAACTTCATCAAAAGCCGCATCAGCAGCACCAAAGGCGGTGAGCTGGGTATTGCAGCTCTCGCTCTGCTTGTTGATATCTGCACCGCAAATAACACTGTTGCGATTGTTATGGCAGGTCCGATTGCCAAAGATATCAGTGAAGAGTTTGACGTAACTCCTCGCCGCAGCGCCTCTCTGCTTGATATGTTCAGCTCCATGGGTCAGGGACTTATCCCCTACGGCGCACAGCTTCTGGCTGCGGCAAGCCTCACTGGACTTACCCCCTTCGCCATCATCCCCTACTGCTTCTATCCGCTGCTGATGGGTATCAGCGGACTGATCTTCATCTTCATCAAGAATAAAGACTAAAAGCAAGCCGTACTGCTATAAATTTACTGTAATAGTAAAAATCAAGCCGTACGGCTTTTTTCATGCTTTAATAACAACATAACGCCAACGCAAAAAGCCTGAGCAAACGCCCAGGCTTTTGTTATAGCTTATTATTTTTCAAACGGGAATTTGTACTGAGTCAGGCCCAGCTCATCTCTGAGCTGAATGAATTCCTTCTGGATGGATTCGCCAACCGGTACACCCTTGTCTTTTCTGTCGAGCCAAGCCATATATTCCTTCTCGCCGGCAGTATAGATGCGTTCCTGACCGGGAGCCTTGGTGGAATTGCGCAGACCGCGGCAGATATCGCCGGCAGTTTTCTTGAAGGTGTCAACGCCCATGAAGAATGCAGGGTTGATAACGAAGAAGAAGTGACCCAGATGATACATAGCGTTGTTGCCGTTTTCATCCTTACCAGACAGCGCCTTCATGAAAGGACCGCCTGCCAGTGCGGAGGACAGAATCTCTACGATAGTAGTGAAGCCGTAGCCCTTGTAGCCGCCGGTTTCTTCGCCCAGACCGCCCAACGGCAGCAGAGCAACGTTGCCTGCACGCATTTCCTTCAGGATGGTAGCGGATTCGGTCATAGTGCCGCCGTCCTTAGCAACTACCAGACCGGCCGGAGTATCCTTGCCCTGTCTTGCATAGAACTCAATCTTACCGTTTTGGATGATGCTGGTTGCGCAGTCAAAGTTGAACGGGAACTCCTCATCGGTAGGCATAGTAAAGGTCAGCGGGTTGGTGCCCATCATCGGCTCAACGCCGAAGGTAGGAGCTACGGAAGGTCTTGCGTTGGTACCGGAAATACCGATCATGCCTGCCTTTTCAGCCATAGTGGTCCAGTAGCCTGCAATGCCGTAGTGAGTAGAATTAAAGATGGTGCCGCCGGCCATACCGTACTTGGAAGCCTTTTCAATCAGCATTTCCATCATCTTATGGGAAGCAACCATGCCCATGCCGTTATGAGCATCCATAACTACAGTACAAGGAGTATCCTTGACAATTTCAATTTCGGTTTTCGGCAGCAGGGTGCCGTTTTTAATTCGATCCAGGTAAATAGGCTTGAAGCGGTTGCAGCCGTGGCTTTCGATACCGCGTCTGTCGCTTTCCAGCAGAACGTCTGTACAAATGCGTGCATCCTCTTCGGGAACGCCGTATTTAACAAATACGTCTACCATAAAATCGTGGACTAAGTCCCAGCTTACAAAGGGTCTTGTTTCTTCCATGCTGTTTCCTCCTTGAAGAAAATTTTTTCAATTCATAATAATATTGCTTTCGCACTACATATAGTATACCTCATTACTCCATAATTGTACAGTATTGCTTTTACGGCTACACTTAGCACCTATTACAAACGCTGATGTCAAAAAATCTATTTTATCCTTAGGCATACTCCCCTACAAAAAAAATACCGTGCATACCTCAGCGTCATAGCCACCGAAGCCTGTACGGTATTTACGTTTTGTAATTTTCTGCTTATCCCTGCTCTGCTCCGTCCGCAGTAAAGGCAACCGGTGCTTTAGCTTCCAGCTCCTTCGTGCTGCCGTCGGCATTATGCCACAAGGTTTTCTTGTTCAGCGAACCGTTGGTTACAAGGCCGGTCGCATCAAAAGTGATGCCTGTACCGCTCTTGAATTCAACAAAACCGGCGCTTTCATCCTGCAGATTGTGCTGCCAGCCAAGCGGACGCAGCTTCGTTGCCTCCGCCAGTGTACCGCTTATAACCCTGCCATCTGCATCAAAGGTCAGCAGATTGTCATTTTTAAAGCGCACAAAGCCGTAGCCGTTATCGCTCAGCTGCAGAATAACGTCATTATCAATCACACCGCTGAGCACAGTGCCGTCCTTGGCAAAGGTCACAGACTTATTGCCCATGTAGCGCACATGACCGTCGGCAGGAATCACCAGCCCCGGGCGGTACGGATGGTAGAAGAAGCGCGGCGGGAAGAACGGTGCACTCCGCTCCACATAATAGTAATTGCTCGCCAGGCTCTTCCATCCGGCAGGACGCAGATAGGTGGCGCTTGCCAGCACGCCTTCGATTACCTGACCGTCATCGTTGAGCTTTACAACAGTATTCTTCTTGAACTTGATATCGTCCGCTACCGTCCAGCCCTGCGGCACCAGCTTGGTATCCTTATCTAAGGTTATGGTTTTATCAGCAAGAGCTGTGTTGGCGCCTACAAGCACTAAGGCAGCTAATAGTAAGGCTGTAAATTTACGCATGATAATCACCTCATTTTCACTTTCTAAGCATATTATAGCATAGGTTACTAAACGAAAATATAAAACTATTGTGAATTAAGTGTAGAGGGGATGGGGAGATATTCTCCCCCTCTAAAGGCTTGGCCTGCAGAGGGGTTTTCTTTATGCCTTATGATGCACTTCATGCTTTGAAGTGCAAAAACTTTATTTTTTTAAGATTGTTTGCACTCAAGTGCATAAACTTTTTATTTTGGAAAGTTTTTACAGTTACCGGGACGGTAAAATCATAACTTCATCAGAAAACAGTGTTTAATATAAAGCTACATCTTCATTCGTGCTGGTGTTGTAAAAATACATTACCTGCGAACCATTAGCATCACGTTCTCTCCGCAGACCAAAATCATAAATATTTTTAAAGATTTCAGCAGAATATCCATTAAGCATCTCCAAACACGTTTCGCCATTTTCATAACAGCCGCCATAAGCAATCAGCAGCAGCCAAATCTTCATGAAGCCATCATTATCAAACATATCATAGCCTATACTGAAATTCATATATTCATACAACGATTCCCCGCCTTCACAGGCAAGCTTCAGATTAGGATTCGCTCCATGCTCCAAAAATTTTTTGGCAAGCATTACTGCAATGTCCTCGTTTTCAATCCAGATACAACTGCTTAAAGCATTCTTATCACTATCCGAATTAACGTCTAACCCTCTAGCCAAAAGGACATCAAACACATTACTTATCTTCTCTATCATGTATTTTTCTGCAATCTTCGGCTCACCCTCTTCACCAAAAAGATTATATTTATATTCTATTTGATCTATTATATCCTCAGAATAATCGTCCGCTTCTGCTGCCGTTAAATTTTTAGAGCTAATTTCAGCTAATACATTATCAAGGTATTCTTCCAAACTAACTTTTTTCTTTTCCATACTCATCTTAGCACCTTCTTTCAAACAAACTGATATATATAAAACATTCTAGATAAATATATGAGAATCCTGCACGTTAGTCTGAGCATACCCAAATGCCTGTATTAAAAACTAGAATCCACGAACTGCGCAAGGAAAGAAAAATGCAGCAAAGCGACCTTGCAGAGCTTGTCGGTGTCAGAAGGGAAACCATCGGCAATCTGGAAAACGGAAAATACAATCCCTCGCTTAAGCTGGCTATGGATATCGCCAAGGTTTTTGGCAAACCGGTGGAATATATTTTTCAGTTTGAGGAAGAAGATAAGTAAGGTTATTTTGGGGATTAAGGTTGTCATTAAACAACAGTGAAACCCCATAAACAACCCCTGCAAACCATCCATGTTTGACAAAAATCAATATAAAACGTATAATAAACATAAAGAGACAACTGGTTGTGGAAAGCCGGTTCTCCTCAAAGATTTGAATTCAGAAAGAAACCGTCTTACCGCTAGGCGGTTTTTTTCATGCCGTAATTACTTACGATACGTAAGGATCAGCACGACCAGAGTTGCGAAAGCAATCATCAGAGATAACGCTTCGAAAACAGTCATAACATCACCCCCACTCGCTAGGGAGTAGAAAAACCGACTACCAGTTGTCTCAAAATGTATTATAACATAATATCTAATTTTTGAAAATACACCTAAAAAGGTGTGTTTTTAATTTTAAGCATATTTAAAAACAAAGAGGCCGGGTTTTGTCCCAACCTCTTTGTTCATAAAGTCAATCTTACATTTTTTGCAAAAGATCTTTCAGTGCATCCAGCTCTTCTTTACTGAGCGTCACACCCTTACCCATTTTGTCGTGCTCCGGAGACCATTCGCGAAGGTCGTACTTAGGCTCACGCTCGTTCCAGGATATCAGGTTAAGCTCTTTAGTCCAGCCTTTAGAACCGGTGCTCAGAACACCGATATGTTCAACAATTTCAAAAGAGATTTCCGTCTTAGGCATAATTTCACTCCTCTTGCGATCATTCCTCTTTATTACTGAAAAAGCTTCTGTTGCCACCGATGCCAAAGTATTTCTCGAAGAAAGCCTTCAAACGGTCAATAATACCCATCTTCTTTTCTTCACGCTTATTATTCTTCGTGAAACGGCTTACAGGTGGCATCATGCTATCAATATCTGTACCGGTAGTCTTGATTTCACCCTGTTGGAACGCGTTTTCAAGAAAGTTGCGTGTAGCTTCAGGCTTCAGCTTTTCAGCCTTAATGATATCCTCAAGCTCTTCTTCACGCTTTTCAAAGACAAAGTCATTCCAGTCGCCGATTATATCGTTACCGTCACTATCGTTGACATCCTCAATAAACGCTTCAATAAGCTTTTTCTTGCTGCGCAGAGTCGGACTGGAATCAACAGCCTTTTGGATAGTAACCAGTATTTCTTTGTCCTCGCAGTTGCTGTCATGATACTGCTTGACCAGCATAAGTATATAATCAATGTTGACTTCAATCTGCTTTACAAGCTCAACCTCAAATACAACATCATCGGTGATGTCGGTTTTCTCGCCTTCTGGTCCTTTAGGAGGCCAGTTTTGACGCAAATCCTCGTAAATGCTGAGGTAATCCTGCATATCACGCTCGCTGATGCCTTCCTTGCCGACAAATTCATCGAAGCAGCTAAGCAGATTGCGCATGCGAAGCACTGCACCGAAAAGCATAATAAAGTTCTTTTGGTTCTTTTCGCCAATAATCTGATGCTCGGAGGCAGGATATTTTTCCTGCAGCTCAGCAATCATATCAATATAGCCGCGTACAGGCTTGCCATCATCGTCCCTGCAGCCGTAATAATATTCTTTAAAGGTACGCACAAGCACAATGCTGCTCGCATCACGGTCTCCGAAAAGCGCAATAGCACTTTCCATGCGTGGCTGTAACCGGCGGAAGCATACAATGTTGCCGTAGGTCTTAATAGAGTTCAGGATGCGGTTTGTACGACTAAACGCCTGAATAAGCCCGTGCATCTTTAAGTTTTTGTCAACCCAGAGCGTATTGAGCGTGGTCGCATCAAAGCCTGTAAGGAACATATTTACGACAATAAGCAGGTCAAGCTCCTTGTTCTTCATACGCAGTGATACGTCCTTATAGTAGTTCTGGAACTTGTCAGAGGAAGTATCATAGTTCGTATGGAACATGACGTTATAGTCACGGATGGCATCTTCAAGAAAATCTCTTGAATTTTGGTCAAGGGCCGATGTATCCTCGGAGTTCTCGTCATCAATAACGCCGTCAGCTTCTTCTTCATTAGCGCCATAGCTGAAAATAGTTGCTATCTTTAAAGACTTGGAAGGATCCTCCGCCATCTGCTTTTTGAATTCCTGATAGTAGAGCTTGGCCATAGGCACAGAAGCTACCGCAAAAATAGAGTTGAAGCCGCTCAGACGCTGCTTACGCTTAATTTCCTCAACCTCTTGACGGCCTGCAGAAGCGACATCCTTAATGTTGGTCAGAGCATTGAACACATAGGTCTTGTCGCCACGGTAGGTCTTACGGTCAAAGTTATTGAGAATGTACTTGGTTACAAGCGAGATACGTTCGGGAGCCATCATCGGCTTCTCACGGTCAATGCCCCATACATCTTCGTCCTTGATATCCTCTTCCAGCGCCATCGTCTTGATAAAATCAACACGGAAGGGCAGGACGTTCTTGTCATTAATAGCATCAACGATGGTATAGGTATGGAGCTTATCACCAAAGGCCTGCTCCGTAGTCATAAGCTGTGCGTTTTTCCTTGCGCCTGCGTTCTTTGCAAAGATAGGCGTACCGGTGAAGCCGAACAGGTAATACTTCTTGAAATGCTTGATAATATCAGTATGCATATCACCGAATTGAGAACGATGGCATTCATCGAAGATGATAACTATTTCCTTATTATAGACATCATGCTGCTGGTTTCTCTTAATAAAATTAGCAAGCTTCTGTATCGTAGTAATAATGATTTTAGCATTAGGATTCTCTAATTGCTTTTTTAGAATCGCCGTACTGGTATTGCTGTTGGCAGCACCCTTCTCGAAGCGGTCATATTCCTTCATGGTCTGGTAGTCTAGGTCTTTGCGGTCTACGACAAATAGAACCTTATCAACGAAATCAAGCTGTGAAGCCAGTCTTGCAGTCTTAAAGCTGGTCAAGGTCTTACCGCTGCCGGTAGTATGCCAGATAAAGCCGCCCCCCGCTACGTTGCCGTATTTCTTGTAGTTATGTGCAATCTCAATGCGGTTCAGGATGCGTTCCGTTGCAGTAATCTGATAGGGGCGCATAACCATCAGCATCTTCTCGGAAGTGAAAATGCAGTATCTGGTAATGATGTTAAGCAACGTGTGCTTAGCAAAGAAGGTTTTGGCAAAATCTACTAAATCAGGAATTACCTTGTTATTGGCATCGGCCCAGTAGCTTGTAAACTCAAAGCTGTTGCTGGTCTTGGACTTCTTGGTCTTGCCGCTCTGTGCATCCTTGATTGTGTTGATACGGGTAGTATTAGAGTAATACTTGGTCAGCGTACCGTTGGAGATAACGAAAATCTGCACATATTCGAAAAGTCCGCAGCCTGCCCAAAAGGAATCACGCTGGTAACGCTCAATCTGGTTGAACGCTTCACGGATAGGCACTCCCCTACGCTTTAGCTCGATATGGACCAGCGGAAGGCCGTTGACTAGCACAGTCACATCATAGCGGTTATTATACTTTGCACCCTCTGCCTTGCCGTTCTCGTACTGATTAAGCACCTGCAGGCGGTTATTATGCACGTTCTTCTTGTCAATGAGGCGGATATTCTTGGAAGTGCCGTCCTCACGCTTCAGAACCTTTACATAGTCCTCCTGGATTGTCTGAGTCTTATCTTCAATCTTGTCATTAGGATTAGCGATAGCAGTAGTAAAGAACTGCTCCCATTCGCTGTCCGTAAACTTAATGTTGTTAAGCTCTTCCAAGCGTTCACGCAGATTAGCGATAAGGTCTGCTTCCTTATGAATGTTCAGATAGGTGTAGCCCTGTTCTGTCAGCAGACGGATAAATTCCTTTTCCAGCTCTGCTTCGCTCTGATAGCTGTCCGAGCGTCTTGGCACAGGCTCATATTCGGTTATAACCGTGTTTTCCGTAGTTTCCGCTACGATATTGAAATAAGGCATGGCTTACGCCTCCTTTTTTAATTCCTTAAAGGTTAAAAGCTTGTCACGATAGTGTTCATACTGTTTTTGGCGCGCTTCAATTTCAGCAGGCAGACCGCTGGAGATGTCATTGCAGAGAGTGTCGAAACGATTGAGAATGTCGACGATGCGTTGTTGAACTTCGAGAGGCGGGACAGGAATGATAAACTTACGGATTTTTTCCATAGTTAAATTTTTCATAGATGATTCTGCCATTAGTCGATTCATTTGTCCATTAACAAATTGATTGCTCTGAAAATAATATAAAACGAATTTAGCTTTTACATTACAATCGTTAAATCTAATTCTTGCAACATTAGGTGCCAAATAATATTTATCATTCTTATCTACAAGAGCAACTTGACCAACAGTACCAACATAAGTAAACAACATATCGTCGACGAAAAGTTTACTTCTATTTAATTTTGAAAAGTCACTATGATCAATGTATTTAACATCATTCAATATTAAAGAACCGTTTTTTACATTTAAACCTCTAAGTGCAATTATTGAACCATTATTAGAATATTGAACATAATTAGTAAACTCAAAACCCGCTAATTTGGTAACATCAGCAATATCCCCCAGCTTCATCCAGCGAATAGCGCCACTAAGCTCTAGTTCGTTCGTTCGTTCGTTCAAAATGGTACTCTCATTCGGTTTGAACGTCAACAGTAAATCTCTATAATATTCGTACTGCTTCTGCCGAGCTGCAAGCTCGGCTGCAAGCTCGGCTGCAAGCTCGGCTGTTAAGAACGTGAAATTGTCCAGAATACGGACAATCTCACGTTGTACCTCCAGAGGAGGTACAGGGAGCTTAATACTCATTAAAGTATCCGGTGTAACTTCCATCACTTTTGTTCCATGCGCCAATCTTCTCTTTTGATTGAAAAAATGCTGCGAATGAAAGAAATAAGCCAAATACTTAGGTTCTAACGAATGATGTATTATAGCAGAATGTCCGCTAACAGCAACTTTTTCAGTACCTAACCAAGCAACACATTTGCAAATGTCTTCAATATTTTCACTGGTAACTGCCATTATAATGTCATTAGGTTCTGCATATTTTTGTTTTGCAAAACATTCATCATTGATAAACGTCAATGTCTTATCAGTAAATAAACCATAGCGTGTATATATTTGACCATAATGAATACAAGGCTTTCCTTGTTCTGTAAAGTCTTTTTTTTGGAAATTACCACCTCGGGAAATCGTAGCAACATCTCCTAAAGTCTTATACTCCACTCCATCAGGGCAAAGCCTTTCAATCAACTCTTCCAAATTACTCATTTTCTTCTCCCATTTTCTCCGTTGCCTGCAGCAGCAAATCAAAATCCGAAGTTATCTTCTGTGTTTTATTAAAAGCGTCATATTCCGCATAAGCTTTTTCTAACGCCTGCTCGCGCGATACTTTGCCTTTGTCCGGCAAAAGATCATAACGCCTGAATGTCAAAAACTCATTGACGCTCGCTGCAAATTCTTCCATGTTAAACGTGTTCTCACGTTCAATCAAATCTTCGATATAATCAAAATAACCTGTCACTGCTCTTTCCAGTTGGCGTATTTCTTTTTCACTCAAATAGTTCTTCGCAACGCTCACGTCAGATTTCAAAATTCTTCCTTCGGGCGCGTTCTTCCATGTCGTAAGTCCCATATGTTCTTTATTTCTGTCTGCCTTAGTATAAATAATTTCTGCAGCAGTCTGCCCTGCAATGGCATAATGAAACTTGTTTTGCACCATCGCATAAAAAGAACGTGTAACAGGAGAATTTCTGTCATAATCTATACTGCACTCGGCAAAAATATCCGTAATCTGCTGCCAGATGCGTCTTTCACTGGCACGGATAGAACGAACGCGTTCCAGTAATTCGCGGAAATAATCCTTGCCAAAGGCTGTCTTTCCTTGCTTCAAGCGTTCGTCATCCATAGCAAAGCCTTTTAGCATGTATTCCTTTAAAACCTGCGTCGCCCAGATGCGAAAATTGGTAGCACGATGAGAATTAACTCGATACCCTACGGAAATAATAGTATCAAGATTATAAAAAGCAACCGGCTGTTTTACACCATCAACGCGCAATTTTTGCGTGTTGTTCTCACGTTCCAATTCCTTTTCTTCAAAAACGTTATTGATATGCTTACGGATTGTCGATTCACTCTTGTCGAAAAGCACTGCCATTTGATTTGCCGTTACCCAAATAGTTTCATTCTGAATAAAAGCATTGATAAATCTATTTTCATCCGCAACCTTATAAATCAAAAACTGCATCTGCTTATCCATCTTTACCCCTCAATTTCCGCAATAATCTTGTCGATTTCGCTGCGCAGAACCTGCTCACGGGCAACAATCTCCGCGATTTCCGCATTGAGCTTAACGATATCAATCTTCTCACGAGTGTCCTCAGGCTCCACATAAGTAGAAACAGAAAGATTGAAGTCGTTCGCGGAGATTTCCGCATAGTCCGCCAGATGGCTGAAATGAGCAACATCCTCACGTTTAGCAAAAACATCAACGATGCGGTCAATATTTTCGGGCGTCAGCTTGTTGTTATTCGTAACCTTAATGCATTCCTTGGAGGCATCAATGAACATAACCTTGTTATCGCTTTTGCCTTTTTTGAGCACCATAATACAGGTTGCAATACTCGTACCGAAGAAAAGGCTGCCGCTAAGCTGTATAACCGCATCCACGTAGTTGTTGTCCACCAGATACTTGCGGATTTTCTGCTCCGCACCGCCACGATACATAATACCGGGGAAGCATACAATGGCAGCCGTGCCGTTGGCAGCGAGCCAGGACAAGCTGTGCATAATGAAAGCCATATCAGCCTTGCTCTTGGGGGCAAGCACGCCTGCAGGCGCAAAACGCGGGTCGTTAATCAAGGTAGCATCACCGTCACCAACCCATTTTACGGAATACGGCGGGTTTGATACGATTAGTTCAAAGGGCTCCTCATCCCAATGCTGCGGATTGGTTAGCGTGTCCTCGCAGGCAATATCAAACTTATCAAAGCCTATCTTATGCAGGAACATGTTAATACGGCAGAGGTTATAGGTAGTGATATTGATTTCCTGACCATAGAAGCCGTTACGGACAGCATCCCTGCCCAAAAGCTCAGCACATTTGAGCAGCAAGGAGCCGGAGCCGCAGGCCGGGTCATAAGCCTTATTGATTTCCTTCTTGCCTACCGTGCCCAAGCGCGTAAGCAGCACACTTACTTCCGGCGGGGTAAAGAACTCGCCGCCGCTTTTACCGGCACCGGAGGCATACATGCCCATAAGGTATTCGTAAGCATCACCAAAAGCATCAATAGAATGGTCATTGATATCACCAAGGTTCATATCCTTCACGCCGTTAAGCAACTTTGCAAGGCGCTCGTTGCGCTTCGCTACGGTCGCACCTAGCTTATTGCTGTTAACGTCAAAATCATCGAACAGACCGGAGAAATCAGCCTCAGACTCACTTCCCTTGGCAGAACCCTCGATGTTATTGAAGATACGCTCTAAGCGTTCGTTAAGATTCTCGTCGTTGGCTGCATTAGCACAAACATTGCAGAAGAGTTCGCTGGGCAGCATAAAAAAGCCCTTTTCCTCGATAAGACCTTCGCGGGCTTCCTCTGCGTCCTCGTCGGACATCTTAGCGTAATCAAAGTCAGTGTCACCTGCTTCAATCTCATTTTGGTTAATATAATTAGTCAGATCCTCAGAAATAAAGCGATAAAACATAGTGCCAAGCACATAGTTTTTAAAGTCCCAGCCGTCTACAGCTCCGCGCAGCTCATCCGCAATCGCCCAAATAGCACGGTGAAGCTCTTCTCTTTCCTGTTCCTTCTTAATATCAGTCACGTCAAAACCTCCCACTTAATGTATAGTAATTACTCAACAAATAAATTCATAATTATATTATACAGCCTTAAGCAGATAAAAGAAACGTTTTAAGGCTTTTTATTTCTTTGAACGGCACCAATAAAAAATCCTATTGCAGACTAACTCAGAACATCTGCAATAGGATTTTACGCTTATTTCATATTAAATTATGCAACAGCGCCAGCTTTCCCCTTACTTGCTCAGGTACTCGTCAATAGCAGCCGCAGCCTTCTTGCCTGCGCCCATAGCGCTGATTACGGTTGCAGCACCGGTTACGATATCGCCGCCGGCGAACACGCCCGGAATAGAAGTAGCACCTGCTTCGTCAGCAACGATGTTACCGCGCTTGTTAACCTCCAGATCAGGTGTAGTCTGTTTAATCAGCGGGTTCGGACCTTGGCCGATAGCCATAACTACCATGTCAACATCGAGCACATACTCGCTGCCTGCGATAGCTACAGGGCTGCGACGGCCGCTGGCATCCGCTTCGCCCAGCTCCATCTTAATGCACTTCAGGCCGTTAACCCAGCCCTTTTCATCGCCCAGAATAGCAACCGGATTGTTCAGCAGGCGCAGCTCAATCCCTTCTTCCTTAGCATGGCCGATTTCTTCCTTACGCGCGGGCATTTCCTCCTCGCTGCGGCGGTACACGATATATACCTGCTCCGCGCCAAGGCGCTTCGCGGTACGCGCTGCGTCCATTGCCACGTTGCCTGCGCCAACGATAGCAGCCTTCTTGCCAACGTATACAGGTGTAGCGTAGTTCGGGAATTCGTAAGCCTTCATCAGGTTTACACGCGTCAAAAATTCGTTGGCGGAATATACGCCGTTGAGGTTTTCGCCGTCGATCTGCATAAAGTGCGGCAGACCGGCACCGGTACCAACATAAACAGCGCTGAAGCCTTCCTCCTCCATCAGCTCTTTGATGGTGAAGGTGCGGCCGATAACAGCGTCAACTACAATTTTTACGCCCAGCTTTTTCAATGCGGAGATTTCATGCTGTACGATTTCCTTGGGCAGACGGAACTGCGGAATACCGTACATCAGCACACCGCCTGCAGCATGCAGCGCTTCGTACATGGTTACATCATAGCCCATTTTTGCCAAATCGCCGGCGCAGGTCAGGCCGCTGGGGCCGCTGCCTACTACGGCAACCTTCTTGCCCTTGCGTTCTGCCGGAGCTTCTACATCGTTATCCAGGCCATGCTCACGCGCATAGTCGGCAACAAAGCGCTCCAGACGGCCGATAGCTACAGGCTCACCCTTAATGCCCAGCACGCACTTGCCCTCGCACTGGTTTTCCTGCGGGCAGACACGTCCGCAGACAGCAGGCAGGGTACTCTTTTGCTTGAGAATTTTATAAGCCTCGGTAAAGTTTTCCTGTGCCACCTCATGGATAAACTTAGGAATATCAATATTAACCGGGCAGTTGCCTACACAACGCGGTTTAGGGCAGTTCAGACAACGCTGTGCCTCGTCTACCGCCATTTCCTTAGTGTAGCCAAGTGCTACCTCCTGAAAGTTTTTGTTACGCACATCAGCCGGCTGTTCCGGCATAGCATTTCTCATTCCTCCACGCATTTGCAATGACCTCCACAGCTATATTCCAGTGCTTCCTGGTCCTTGTACATCTGCTGACGCATTACCAGGTTTGCAAAATCTACCTCGTGAGCATCAAACTCCGGTCCGTCTACACAGGCAAATTTGTTCTCGCCGCCAACCATTACACGGCAGCCGCCGCACATGCCGGTGCCGTCTACCATGATAGTGTTGAGGCTGGCTGTAGTTTTAACGCCGAAGGGTTTGGTGGTTGCTGCCACGTTTTTCATCATGATAACAGGGCCGATGGCCAATACCAGGTCAATCTTCTCGCCTGCCTCCAGCATTTCACGCAGCGGGTCGGTTACAAAGCCTTTGCGGCCTGCACTGCCGTTATCTGTGGTCAAAATCAGCTCGTCGCTGATAGCAGCCATTTTATCCTGCCAGATTACCAGATCCTTGTCGCGCGCACCGATGATGGAGATAACCTTGTTGCCCAGCTCGTGGTATGCACGCGCGATGGGATAAACAGGCGCAACGCCGATACCGCCGCCTACTACTACAACAGTACCGAACTTGCCCATCTCGGAAGAATGTCCCAAAGGACCAACTACGTCGAGAATATCGTCACCCTCGTTAAAGGTGTCGCACAAGTGCTTGGTGGTGTTGCCCACAGCCTGCACGATTAAGGTGATATAGCCTTTTTCACGGTCAAAATCCGCAATAGTCAGAGGAATACGTTCGCTGTATTCGTCAGTGCGGATGATTACAAACTGTCCCGGATGGCATTTGTGTGCCACCAGCGGCGCGTCTACGACGAACTCGTAAACAGCAGGTGCTAAATTTGCTTTGGTAATGATTTTAGCCATTTTCTTGCTTTTCTCCTTTTGCTGCTAATTGCTATTTATTCAAAAGCTTTCTGGTGCAAGCCTCAGCTTCCGCGTAAATCTTTTCTTCGTCAAAGGTCAGCAGCTTGCCTGCTTCCACAACCTTTTTGCCTGCTACGAAAACAGTGTCGGCATCGGTGCTGCTTGCTGCATAAACCAGCTGGGACAGCTTATTGTGACGCGGATACCAGTAAGGCTTGTGCATATCCCACAGTACGATGTCAGCCTGCTGGCCTGCTTCCAAAAGTCCGGTATCGGCAAATCCCAAAGTCTTGGCACCGTCAACGGTTGCCATTTCCCACGCTTTTTTAGCAGGAACAACGAGAGGATCAAAGGTGGTTGCCTTGTGCAGCATTGCGGCAGCACGGCATTCCTCCAGCATATCCAGATTGTTGTTGCTGGATGCGCCGTCCGTGCCCAGACCAACGCAAATGCCCTTGTTCAGCATTGCCGCTACCGGTGCGATACCGCTTGCCAGCTTCAGGTTGCTCTGCGGGTTGTGTGCTACACGCACGTGCTTGGCAGCCATGATATCCATATCCTCGTCGGTCAGATGTACGCAGTGCGCAGCAATGGTACCCAGCTCAAACATGCCCAGCTTATCCATCAGCTGAATCGGAGTCATGCCATGCTCTTTAACAACGGTATCAACCTCAAATTTAGTTTCGCACAGATGCATCTGGATTTCTGCCTTGTTGGCAGCAGCCTCGGCAATAACCTTTTCCAGATAATCAACAGGACAGGTATAAGGAGCGTGCGGACCGTAGGTGATGCGGATACGGCCGTTGTCGTAGCCCTGCCAGTTCTTCGCCAGCACAGTGTTTTCAGCCAGCTTTACGTCCTTGTCCGGCGCTACGCCGATCAGGCCGCGGCTGAGATTAGCGCGGATACCGGTTTCGGCGCAGGCACGCGCAACATCCTCCATGAAGGCGTACATATCTGCAAAGCAGGTAGTACCGCCCTTCAGCATTTCTACGATGCCCAGCATTGCACCCCAGTAGATGTCATTAGCGTCCATCTTGTCTTCAATCGGCCAGATTTTGTTTTGCAGCCAGTCCATGAGCGCCATGTCATCGGCATAGCTGCGCAATAATGTCATAGAAACGTGACCGTGGGTGTTGACCATGCCGGCGGTAGCCAGCTTGCCCTTGCCGTCCACAATTTCGTCGGCAGCAAAGCCTGCAGGCACGTCCTTGCCTACATAGACAATCTTATTATCTTCAACGGCGATGTTCTGCATTTCACCGTTCGGAGTATGCAGAAGCTCGATATTTTTAATCAGTAGCTTAGCCAAAAGATTTCACTTCCTTGGTATAAATTAAGTCCTGCCTCCCTGTTAAGAGAGGCGGATGACAGTGATATTATTGTTTTCTACTCCTCGCCCTGCTGACGCTTGGAGTAATGCTTTTCATAAAAATCATGCATCACGTCCACGTCCTCACAGCTCAGCTCGTACACCTTATTGCCGGTACCTGCACAGATTACGGCAATCTGCGCCGCTTTTTCCAGAATTTCGGCAGCAAGCAGTGCCTCCGCCAAGTTCTTGCCCCAGCACACAGCGCCATGGTTGGCCAACAGCACAGCCTTTTTGCCGTTCAGCGCGCGCACGGTGTTCTCCGCCAACTCCTGCGTACCGCAGAGAGCGTACTGGGCACACTCCACCCTGCCGCCGATAATCTGCACGATATCCTCGATAATCGCCGGCACTCCCTGATGCATAGCCGCAAGCGCACTGGCATAAATGCTGTGCGTATGGATTACGGCACCTGCCTCGGGATAAGCGTTGTAAATAGCGGTGTGCACCTTCAGTTCGGAAGAAGGAATGCGCTTGCCCTCAACAACTTCGCCATCACGGTTGATAATGACAACGTCCTCAGGCGTCAGCGTTTCATAACCGTGGCCGGAGGGTGTAATAGCAATATTCTGCGCGTCAATGCGGCAGCTGATGTTGCCCCAAGAGCCTGCAACGAGCTTTTTTTCAATCAGCGCATGGCCTGTTTCCACAATGGCGGCACACGCACTTTCTTTAGCAAATAACTGCGTTTCCATGATTATTCGGCAGCCAGATATGCCTTTTGCTCATCACTCAGGGTATCGATGCCAGCGCCCATAGCCTGCAGCTTCAGAGCAGCGATTTCGGTGTTCAGTTCTTCCGGCAGCACATACAGTTTGTTTTCCATTGCTCCCTTATGGTCGAGCAGATATTTCATAGCCAGGAACTGCATAGCGAAGGACAGGTCCATGATTTCAATCGGGTGACCGTCGCCGCAAGCCAGGTTAACCAGACGGCCTTCGCCCAGCAGGTTCAGCTTACGTCCGTCAGCCATGGTGTAGGTCATGATATTTTTGCGTACTTCATACGGAGCAACTACGGAAAGCTCCTCCAGATGATGTTTGTTGATTTCTACGTCGAAGTGGCCTGCGTTGCACATAACAGCGCCGTTCTTCATAACCTCCATATGAGGTTTGGTAATTACGTCCTTGCAGCCGGTTATGGTTACAAAGATATCGCCGTGCTTAGCAGCCTCCTGCATCGGCATAACGCGGAAGCCGTCAAATACTGCTTCAATACCCTTAATCGGGTCAACCTCGGTAACGATAACGTTTGCGCCAAGGCCCTTGGCACGCATAGCAACGCCCTTACCGCACCAGCCATAGCCTGCAACAACAACGGTTCTGCCTGCTACGGACATGTTGGTGGTACGCATGATGCCATCCCAGGAGGATTGGCCGGTACCGTAACGGTTATCAAACAGATACTTGCAGTAAGCATCATTAACGGCAATCATCGGGAATGCCAGATGACCTGCTGCAGCCAGAGCCTTCAGACGATGTACGCCGGTGGTGGTTTCCTCGCTGCCGCCCATCAGGTTAGGAATCAGGTCACGACGTTCGCCGTGCAGCATATTAACCAAATCGCCGCCGTCATCAATAATCAGCTGCGGCTCGCTCTTTAAAGCTTCGCGCAGATACATATCATATTCTTCGTTGGTGCAGCCATGGGTTGCGAAAACAGTAACGCCGCTGTCAACCAGTGCTGCGGCAATTTCGTCCTGAGTGGAGAGCGGGTTGCTGCCGGTAACAACAACATTAGCGCCTGCATTCTTCAGCACGAGTGCCAGATAAGCGGTTTTTGCTTCCAGGTGAATGGTTACAACCATGTTGATGCCCTGGAAAGGCTTGGTTTTGCTGTATTCATCGTTCAGATGGTTCAGCAGGGGCATATATTCCTTTGCCCACGCGATACGTTGATGACCTAACGGTGCCAATTTGATGTCTTTAATAATGCTTTGCATAGATTCAAAAATCCTCCTTTAATATATGCTCTTTAATCTTCCAAAAGAGCCTGCAATTTCTTAATGCTTTCTGTATACGGCGCTTTAAGCACGCCATGCTCGGTAATAATACCGGTAATAAGCTCTGCCGGTGTCACGTCAAACGCAGGGTTAAACACTGCCACGCCCTCAAGCGCAGTCTGCTCGCTGCGGAAATGACGTACCTCGTCGGCCTTGCGCTCCTCAATAGGAATCTGCGCACCTGTGGCAATACTAAAATCAAAGGTGCTCGTCGGCGCGGCGATATAAAACGGAATCCCGTGTGCCTTCGCCGCCAGTGCTACGCCATAGGTGCCGATTTTGTTCGCCGTGTCGCCATTGGCCGCAATTCTGTCGGCACCGACAACCACAGCGTTCACGCCCTTCGTGCGCATAGTCCACGCTGCCATATTATCGGTAATCAGCGTAACGGGAATGCCGTCCTCAAACAGCTCAAACGCCGTCAAACGCGCACCCTGCAGCAGCGGACGTGTTTCGTCGGCATAAACCATTTTCAGCTTGCCCTGTGCGTAAGCACTGCGGATAACGCCCAGCGCCGTGCCCCAACCGCAGGTTGCCAGTGCGCCTGCGTTGCAGTGCGTCAGCACTACGGCAGCGTCAGGCAGCACAGCAGCGCCGTACTCGCCCATACGCTTATTCATGGTGATATCGTCCGCATAAATCTGCTCAGCCTTCTCATTCAGCGCCTTGATAATCGCCGCAGGTGACTTGTCCTCGCCGTTCAAACGCACAGCTAGAGCATACTGCAGATTCGCCGCCCACGCCAGATTTACCGCTGTCGGACGCGCAGTAATCAGATCTGCGCGCACAGCATCCAGCGCACCCAAGAAGTCCGGCTTGTCCGCAACCTCGCGCGCCCCCAGCACCATAGCGAAGGCAGCGGCAGCGCCGATTGCCGGTGCTCCGCGCACCTCCAAGCGTTCAATTGCCACTTTCACGCGCTTGTAATCCACGCAGGTAATCCATTCTATCTTTTGCGGCAGCAGAGTCTGGTCCAGCAGCACCAGGCTCCCCTGCTCCCAACGCATAGTTTCTACCATAATAACCTCTTACAGCTTAAAGCCGCCAAACTCCTGCATAGCGTGATGGCAGTTGCACTTCGCCTCAGTAGGCTCTTCATAAGCGATGAAGGACAGAATCAGCTTTTCCATATTCTTAATACTCAGTGCCATAGCGTCGCAAACCTCTTTATGGGAAAGCGGTGTCGGGGAAATGCCGGCAGCCATATTGGTAACGATGGAGCAGTTAGTGTAGCACATCTCTGCCTCACGCGCCAGAATAGATTCCGGCATATTGGTCATGCCAACCAGGTCACCGCCCAGCATAGCGAACATTTTAATTTCGGCAGCACTTTCAAAGCGCGGGCCTTCGGTGCAAACATAAACACCGTGCTTATGGAAGGTAATATCCGTTTTCTCCAAGCATTTGATAACCTTCTCGCGCAGAGTCTGGCAATACGGATAGGTGAAATCGCAGTGCGCTACACCACGCTCCGGAGAATCGTAGAAGGTGTTGATGCGGCTCTTGGTGAAGTCCAGCACGTTGTCGCAAACTACGAAGTGACCTGCCTTCATCTCCGGGTTGAGGGAACCAACTGCGGTAGTAGCAAAAATCTCCTCCGTTCCCAGGCTCTTCATAGCCCAGATGTTGGCACGGTAGTTTACCTTGTGGGGCGGTACAGAATGGTCAACGCCGTGACGGCTTACGAAAACCACCTGATTACCGCTCATTGTGCCGATGTTGCACAAAGCCTTACCAAACGGTGTTTCTATAATTTTTTTTTCGAATCCCTTCAGGGTATCGGGATTATCAATACCGGTTCCGCCAATGATAGCAATTTTACGCATATGCTTTGCCTCCTTTATAGTTAAATGTGATAATGAAAACTGTTTGCTGAAGTATGTTATTACGCATAATATCTATGCAGATTCTCCACACTTTTTCTATTATATAATACCATAAATAAGGCATAATTTAAAGAGTAAAGAAAAAGCACTCTCAGCAGGTGTGAGAGTGCGAAGTGGGTGTGGAGTATCTGGCACTGTTTCCTTAGTATCCGACACTGCGTGCTCAGTATCTGGCATTTTTAAACAAATTTATTAGGACATTTGTTACTTCATAAACAATTTATTAGGACACTGGCGCTGAGTATCTTACTTTTATTAGGACATAAATGTCTATATTCTCGTTTTTATTAGGATATCAAGCATGCAAGAACTCATTTAACAGGACATCAGGACCTTCATTAGTATTTTTATTAGGACACTAATGAATCTTTCCCACTATCTCCAGCAGCTCCTGCGGCCTTACAATTACAAAATCCGGCCTGCCCTCCTCCAGCAGCTTCTCCCAACCAAAGGCCGTATAGCGCACGGCAACGGTTTTCGTCCCCGCACTGCGTCCGCTCTGCAAATCGAAGGGACTGTCGCCGACGCACAGGCACTCCTCCGGCTTTACTCCCAGCTTGGCACAGGCTGCCAGCATCGGCTCGGGATGCGGTTTGCTCTCCTTTGTATCGCCCAAGGCAACAGTCGCATCAAAATACTGCGTCAGCTGCAGGCAGTCCAGCCCACGGCGCAGCATCGGCGGCTTTTTGGAGGTAACCACCGCCAGCTTAATGCCCTGCGCCTTCAGCTGCTCCAGTGTTTCCTTCACGCCTGGGATAGGACGTATCATATCATCGTGATGCGCATTATTATATTCTCTGTAAGCGTCGCGCATAGTCTCCACCAGCTCCGGCTTACCGGAAAGCGCAATCATCGCCTCCGGCAGCGGCAGGCCGAAGGTAGCCACAATCTTTTCACGCTCCGGTGTAAAGCCCAGCACCTCACGGCAGGTGTGCTCAAAGGTGGCAATAATCAAATCTATGGTATTGGCAATGGTGCCGTCAAAATCAAAAAGTATTCCCTTAATCTGCATCTTCATATCCTCTCCGCTCTTTTAGCTCATCTTCATAAAATTTGCATAAGCATAACAAATTTATTATATCATGTTTACCTGCCTTTGCGCACTAAAAAAGCACTCCCGCTTGCGCAGAAGTGCTTATAAAGCTTATTTTTCGTCCTTTTTCGCAAAGACTACTTCCTTAGGACCGTCATTTACTGCGTCCTCGGGAATAATTACATCGTCGAAGCTGATGCCACGGGTGTGCAGCGTGTGGCTCCACTCATGGTCATGGCGGTGCCACCAGCCAAGTGCTGTAATAGGAATCCAGCTGTAAATAAACAGCGGATACAGCAGCAGATACATCCAGGACTTGAAGGAAGCGCGGATTTTCCACAGTACCGCTACCGGGAAAATATACTGGCCGATACCAACCAGAGTCCAAACCTCTACCGGAATAATGGTATACAGGATATTGGTGTAGAACGGATAGAAGTTATAAATATAGCTGCAAAGCACAAAGAACGTGGAAATCATCAGGAAGTACGGCTGAATGAGGTTCACAGAGCAGTCCAGCATGACGATATTACGTGTCTTGATTGCTTTTTTGATCATTGGGATGAGATAGCGGTCCGCTACATCAAAGTGGCCCTGCGACCAACGCTTACGCTGGTTCCAGGTCTGTTTGAAGGTCAACGGCTTTTCGTCATAGATGATTGCATCATGCGCCCAAGTTGTAGGAATGCCTTCCATCATCGCCTGAATGGTGAACTCCATATCCTCGGTCAGGCAGGTTGCACGCCAGCCGTAACGCTTCAGCACCTCGGTGTCAAAGCACATACCAGTACCGCCAAGGCAGCAGGAAAGGCCCATGTTATACTTTGCCAGGCTCCATACATGGTTAACAATCCAGAAGGAAATTGCAAATACGCCGCTTACCCAGGTATCAGTCGGGTTTTTGGCATCCATATAGCCTTGGATAATGCGTTCGCCGTTGCACAGACGGCTGTTCATCTCCTGCAGGAAGTTGGGATGCACCAGGTTATCGGCATCGAAAACACAAACCGCATCATACTTTTTATCCAGCTTGAACAGTCTGTCGAACATCCACGCGAGAGCAAAGCCCTTGCCCTTACCGGTTTCACTGAAGCGCTCATGCACCAGCGCACCGGCCTTGCGTGCAACCTCGGCGGTTTTATCTGAGCAGTTGTCCGCAACAACATAGATATCATATAAAGCGTCATTATAATTCAGACGACGCAGGTTATCTACTAATTGAGCAATAACTCTTTCCTCATTATGCGCGCAGGCAATCAAAGCAAAGGTCTTGCTTTCATTATATATCTTAACTTCCTTCTTCTTGCCGAACAGGCCGAACCAAGAAACAAAAAAGTAGTAGAGCGTAAAAAATATAATCAATAGCTGCAAAGGTATCATGATTATATCAAAAGCTGTATACATCAAAAATCTCCTTTACTCCCCTAACGGCAAATTATTTGTTTTTACCTGTAAGAGCACGGTAAACATGGTTTACAATGCCTGCCAGCGTATAGGTGAACATTGCTACAAACGGCCACGCACCGGGACGCTCGTACAGCATTACGGCACCGACGATTACGGCAATGATTACGGGCAGACGGTACATAGGATTGCCCTTGCCCTTGAAATCCGGGAATTTAACCTCGCTGTACATGATGCAGGCAATTACCAGAGTAACTGCTGCCAGCACAGACGGAGCGAACTGATAACCGGAAACAACATAGGTTGCCAAGAAGCAGGCACCTGCAGGAATAGGCATGCCCTGGAAATAACCATGTACAACACCGGTGTTGCAGTTGAAGCGTGCCAGACGCAGGCAGCCGCCTACAGCGAAGAGTGCGGCGATAACCTGACCTGCAAGGCCCAGCTCCTGCAGACCATACATATAAATCATGATGGCAGGCGCAACGCCGAAGGAGCACATGTCGCAAAGAGAATCCATCTCCTTGCCGAAGTCACCGCCGCCAACGCCGAGAGCGCGGGCAGCACGGCCATCCATAGAGTCAAAAATCACAGCGATTACGATGAAAACGGGGGCAAGGAAGAAATCACCCTCGATAGTTTTAAAGATAGACAGCACACCGAAAATAAGGCTCGCAGAGCTGATGCTGTTAGGAATCAGACGACGCCAGTTCATTGTTCTTTAACCCTCCCCACTACGGTAATACCGCCAACAACCTTATCACCCTTCTTAACGGTGATTTCAACATTTCTGGGCACAACCAGCTCCGTGCTGGAGCCGAATTTGATCATGCCGTAGGTTTCGCCCTGTTTGAGGTTGGTGCCTACAGTTACCCAGGAAACGATGCGGCGTGCCAGCAGACCGGCAATCTGGATTACCAGGAAGCGCATACGGCCGTTATCCATACCGATAGCATGACGCTCGTTTTCGAAAGAAGCGTTTTTCTCGTACGCAGGTACAAACTGACCGCAGGTATAGCGCTGATATTTGATTTCGCCGTCGAGCGGCGCACGGTTGGTGTGTACGTTGAATACGGAAAGGAAGATAGTTACCTTAGTCGCAGGCTCGTTGAGATATTCATCATCAAAAATTTCATCTACGCCCATTACCGTACCGTCTGCAGGCGAATACAGGATGTTGGGATCATAAGGCGTAACGCGGTGAAAATCACGGAAGAAGTAGGCAAAGTATAACGCCAGCACTACGGGGATTACGGCCCACACAGCGCCGAAGAAATAATATACTATTGCAGCCAACAACAGAGAAACACCAACATAAATATAACCATCTTTTACAATAAACATATAAAGCCTCGCTTTCCTGCGAATATTTCTTTTAGTCTAAAATTTCATATCAGCAAACAACATTAAACTGACTGTGCAGTCTGTTTTTCGCAGACATAAAAAGTGATGGAATGCTACTTCCATCACTTTATTATAATACACCAACCTGCTTTTGTCTATATAAGTGTAAAATTCTTAGCACTTTTGACAAGCACAATGTTCTTGCAGTATAGCCTAAAACTTAGACGCCATTACCTTGATTACAAACTTAGGCAACGCCATCATGCGCATAAAACGGCTGGGCTGCTTGTACAGGCGGAAGGCCCATTCCAAAGAAGCATCCTGCATCCATTTCGGTGCGCGCTCCATTTTGCCGGCGAGCACGTCAAAGCTGCCGCCGATGCCCATCAGAATTTTGGCGTTCAGCTCCGCGCGGTGTGCCACCAGCCATTTTTCCTGCTTCGGTGCGCCCAAGGCAACGAAAAGCATATCTGCACCGCTGGCGTTGATGTCCGCAATAATCTGAGGCACATCCTCATCTTTGAAATAACCGTTGTGGCAGCCTACTACCTTTACGCCCGGATAAAGCTCCTCAGCCTTTGCCTTCGCAGCTTCGGCAACTCCCGGACTGCCGCCGAAAAAGTACGCCTTATAGCCCTTGTGCGCAGATAAATCCAACAGCTCGTTGTACAGGTCAAAGCCTGCTACACGCTCCGGCACCTTGTAGCCCAGGTGTCTGCCTGCCCACACGGCACCGGCACCGTCAGGCAGCACCAGCTCCGCATCCTCGCAGATAATTTTTTTGTATTCTGCGTTTTCCTGGCACATCATGATGATTTCGGCATTCGCAGTAACAACGAAGGTCTGCTCCTTGGCGAGCATTCTTTCTTCAAGCGTTTTCACTGCCTCCTGCATAGTCATTGCATGTACAGGCACGCCTAATATTTTAATTGCTTGTATCATTAAAATTCACCTCATTCTATAAAATAATATAATTAATCAGCGATACAGCATACTATATATAAACAAAACTATGTATAAAGTAGAAAATGAACATAGTACAATTTTTCCTTATATTATAGCCACTAAAAATCATACGAAACAAATAAAAACGCCATAAATCATTAGGATATTAATCAAATTGCCACCATTTTACTGACAAAACGCTTTTAATAAGCTAATACCAAAAGGGTAATTATTCAAACCAGACTCAACGACAAGCACTCTCCAAACAAAATAGCTGGCAAGACAGCAGCTGCGGTAATGGATGGATTTGAGAAGGTTAGGAAATACTTCGGTTCCAAGTTCAGTGATGTATTCAAGAGCATAACTACTGATAACGGATCTGAATTTACAGAGTTGAGCAATCTTGAAAAAGACAATAAAACTCTAGTATATTACGCTCATCCGTACTCTTCATGGGAGAAGGGCAGCAACGAGCGTCATAACCGGCTGGTGAGACGTTTTATAGCCAAAGGAGAACGAATTAGTGACTATGGCATAGATGCGATAGCACGAATAGAGGACTGGTGTAATAACCTTCCACGTAAGATACTGGGATATAAAACCCCTAATGAGTTGTTTGAAGCTAAGCTGGATGAAATTTATTCTGCTTGATTAGGAAAAATGTGCAACTTGTTCTTGCAAATTACGTAAAAAACACAGTAAATAAAAATGGAACTGCTACTTTTCCCTCGGAGTTCAACATAATATATAACATAACCATCCTCCTCAATATCCAATTCTTTCTTTTTTCATCTACACCTGAAGCTAATTACTCTACAATGCTACCAATAATCGTGCTTGAACATTCCTGCATGGCTGGACAATCCTTGCACATCTCGTCAATTTATTAAGATTCTCTGATTATTGTTCAGTATTTTAACTCGACCTCCAAATACAAAAAAGCAAAATGCCTATAATAATAAAAGTAAATACATTGCGTAATATTCTTAATGTTGTAACGCTAATATATATTTCTCTTTTTTTATTTCTTACCAAATCTTCTACGTAGAAAGACATCAAAATAATAGAAAAATTAAATATGAAAAATATATAAGTTAACAAAAAATCGTTTTCAGAGACAAATGAACAATACAAAAATAAAGCCATCATAGATGCAAACAAGAAATTACTCACAATATAAATTACATATTTCCATACTGAAGTAAAATCTTCTCTTTTATACTTTCTGCTTTCTGCAATAGTAGAAAGTATTGTTATTATAAAGAATAAAGATATTATTATAAAATCCATCTCACGAAACCCCTCTTTTTATCACTGAATATATTTTGTCATATATTTTTTCTTCATCAGTTTTAATGAATCTCTTTTTAATATGATCTACTATTTTATCATTCATTACTCCTACCGCAACACCTCCTATAACCGTTACTGTCATTTTTGATAAAGAGTTATTTAATATATCACCATTAGAATTATTTTTATTTTTTATTAATGAATATATCACTGTAGCAATTGGCAAAGCAGCATCACTACCAACCGCTACAATTGCATCAACTCCTGTATATTTCTTCAAATCATCATTCAAATTCAAAACAGTGTTTCCAATATCCCATATTCCATTTCCGAAAGCACTCTTATTAGCTAGTGATAGCGGTAAATCTGCAATATTAGTACTAAGATTTACGCCGACAGATTTAAGTAGGTCAAATGCTATTGCTTTTTTTGCTCTCATATCCGATTCCATCATCAAAAATTCTACTTTATCTGCAGGAACATTATACCAATGTTTGTACCCAAATTCGGATAATACTTCTTGCTGTGATTTATATATAACAAGTGCTATATTTTCAACAAATTCTATTTTTTTCATTTTTTCATCTTTTGTTAAAGATGAATCTAACATGATTTCATCAATCAACTTCATTTTAGCATTTACTTGTTTATGCATCATTTCATTATACTTTTCAGTACTAACCGCACTAGAAGCACCAACTTGCGCATCGCCGCCCACTAATTCACCAGCTAACGCACCCATCATTCCAGCAACAATTTGTTTTAATGCAGGATCTTTAATTTTTTCCAGCTCATTCTGCATTGATTCAAGTAAAGCAGTTCCACTAGCACCTGCTAAGAAATTCCCATTAGTCCAAGCTGAAATTAATCCATCAACAAAAGTATTTAATGCTGCTTTTTCATCTTGGTCAATTTTTCCTGTTAAACCTCCAATATAATCATGAGCAAATTCTTGGAATAATCCCGCAAACTCCTGCTTTTCTTTAATAGTATTTTTATCAAAAATCTCGCCAAGCTTATTAAGGCTATTTGCAGTATCACGATTCAGCTTATTGATATCCTGCTTCTGATTATCTTTATCACGAATTTCAATTATACCTTTGCTAATTGTGGCTTTCGTTGTGCTTTCAGACTCTCCACTTGCAGGCATGCCAATTGAAGGCGTTACTCCACGCTCATTTTTCTCAATTTGTTCATTTTTCTCTTTATCACCATCATGTTTCACGTTAAAACCAATGCTACCTGCTTTGTAATCCGCCTTATTTTCAATATCTTCAAACGTCAACGTACCTGTCGAAAGCTTATTCTTGTCAGCATCAGCAGTACTTGAAATAATACCACCCTTAAGGTCAGTATTAGCTTCTACACGAATATCAAAGCCTTCTTTGCCTGCGTAAATACCGCTTTGGTCTGTAACACTCTTGTAATTGCTGTCAATTTTACCAACGCTTGCACCGCCGCTGACTGCTTTATTACTGCCAAGACCAACGCTCGCGCCTACAGATTTATTGCTTTCTTTGTAATTGTTGCTGTCCTGCTTGCTTTCAATATTAAGGTCTCCGCCTACGTTACCGGTAATCTTTTCACCGCTCAGCTTGCCACCTTTAATATTGGTGTCGTTACCACTTGCAAAACTTAAATCTTTATTGGCGGTCACATTGCTTTCGTTATAAGTTGTGCCATTTGCAGATACTTCACCCTTGGACATGCTGCCAGAAATGCTGTAGCTTGGACCTTTGCCAAGTTCCAGGCTTGCGCCAACACTTGCACTGCTGGATTTGCTGCTTTGCTCTGTTTTATTGGTGTTTTTAGACGCAGTTATATTAAGGTTGTCTTTAGCGTTTAAGGTAACGTCCTTGCCTTCAACATTGCTGCCAATGATGTTTATATCTTTCTTCGTAGAAGTAACATTAACATCTCCACCAGCCTTTACTTCGCTGCCATTAGCAACTATGGTTGTGCTGCTGCTTTCGCTCCTGCTCTTCGTTGTGCCAACGCTGACATTAATAGACAAGTTTTCGTTTACCTTGCCACCGCCATTGCTTTTAATATTTTTGATAGCTTTATCAGCATCCTTGTATCCTTTGACAGCAACTAAAGCACCAAGGCGTTTATCTTCAACATCTGTTGCATGTTTTACGCTGTTCGCTGCGTTATTTACAACATCTACATAAGCGCCGCCAACCGAAACACTCAGTCCTGTTCTTTTAAACTCATGCTTCTCATGCGCATTATAAACGCTGTTGCTGTTTTCAATTTTAACATTTTCGCCGGTGATATTAATATCCCTACCTGCGACAACACTGCTGCCTTTAATATTAGTGTCTTTTTGAGCTTCAAGGTCTACGCTGCCTTTAACACTGCCAACAGTGCTTCCCACCTGCTCAACGTTCTGATTAGCGTACTGGTCCTTCTGCTTTTCCTTGCCAATGGTAAAGCCTAAACCGCCTCCGCTAAGAATTCCGCTCTTCTTTACAGATTTTCTGTATTCGCTTTCGCTTGTCTGCTCCGCACTGCCGATATTCAGATTGCCGCCGGTTTTTACACTTACGTCATTATCTGCAACTACATTGCTGCCTGTAATATTCGTATCTTTTTTACTGCTAATTGCAATTTCTCCGGCAGAAACATTGCTGCCGACAACAGTATTCTGCTTACTGTAATCATAAATATCTGTTGTTTTGGAAGACAAGACACCGCTAACCTTAGAATGATATTCGTGCAGGCGCTCGTGGTATTCTGTTTCATTAGCGATATTTATATTATTTTCGGCAATCAGGTCGGCTTTTCCTGCTTCACTGGCTACGTTGCTGCCTTTAATATTTATATCGTTGCCGCTCGCAATACTGATATCGTTCTTCGCCGCAATAGTAGTGCCTTTCACAGCTTCATCCACCTGCTTGTTATGGTTGTAATAGCTGCCGCCACGGTTGCCTACTTCGCTTTCCTCGCTGTACAAATCTTTCACAACAGTCAGGTTCACATCGCCTTTAGCATTCAACTCCACGACATTTTTCGCACTCAAAATACCACCTGCTATGCTGATGTCCTTTTTAGCATTCAGGCGGATGTTCTCGCCGCTCAGCGCACTTTGCTGGTGCTGCACGTCATGGATTTCTGCAGCAGAGCTGCCATAAGCTACGGCAACGTGCTTTTCATTTGCTACCGTTACGATATCAACATCGTTAGCATTCAAAGTCAAATTCTTGCCTGCAGTCAGATTTGCTCCTTTGTTAGTGATGCTGTTACCTGCTTCCAGCGTCAGATTCTGCCCAGCACTAATAGAACCAGTTGCTTCAATCTTTTTCTGGTTCAGTTCTCTATATTGTGTTTCGCTCGTTGATGCTTCGTTAGTGATATTCTCCGCTTGCAGCAATGCATCCGCTTTTGCACGCATGGTGCCACTGTTGGTGATATTTTTCTCTGCTTTAACAGTTAAATTTTCACTAGCAATATCACCTTTGTTGCTCACATTTTCTGCGCGCAAAGCTACAGTACCATCGCTTTTGATGTTACCCATGTTCTTGATATCCTGCTTGGAGTACAGCTCTACCTCACCGCCTACGATGAGCGCACCATCAGGCCGCAAATCTTCGCTGTGCACCTGTGCCAGGAACACCTCCGGTACAAGAACCTTTTGTCCGTTTACTACTTCTTCCACGAGCCAGACAATATCTGTGGTCAGGCTTGCCATCTGCTCTGCTGTCAGGGCTACGCCAACCTTCAAATCCATTGCTTCCGCAACTACTGCGCCTGCGTTCATCAGGGCAGCAAACTGCTCCATATCGCTGCCGTAATCACCAAGATATTTCTTGCCAGTCAGCGTACCAATCTGCTGCAAAACAAATTGCTGTTCAAAATAACCATCGCCAAGTCGTTTGCCAACCTTTTCCGGATCTGCCTTTACACGCTCCAAAAGGTAGTCACTGGAAAGAAACTCGTGATAATCAGCAAATTTCTTGTTCGTCTCAATAAGATACTTCGCCTTTGCATCTTCCGTCAGCTTAAAGATTTTGCTGTTGATATGCAGACTGGAAATATCCATCATTTTATCGCCTGTTTGGTTATCCTTGCCTGCTGCAGCCTTATCATCAGCCTTTCCTTCTACGCTGGTAGATACATCCTGCTTCTCCTTGTAAAGCTTTTCGTCCGTAAGATGCTTGTCTGCATCCGTCTTGAAATAAGCATCGCTTTCAGGCAAATCGCCTACTTTCCCCTTGGCCTGATGTGTTTTATTTACAATATCAGCAGCATTAATTTTTACGCCACCAACACCGCTTAAAAGGCTTAAGCGCTCACTGTCAGTGCCCTCCTCATCTCGCATCGTATGGTCATAGTAAGGAATCACCGTAGTACCATAAACCCAACGGCATCTGATATGCATTCTTCTATGCTTTTTATACTTCCAGTAATGATAGTCATTGCCACGGTCATAGTAATGTATCGTTCCCTGATAGCCAACATTTTCTACCGTACCGCCAGCATTGACAGTTAAATCTTTGCCTGCTTTTATTTTGCTGTAATGGTTGGTCAGGTCTTTGTCCAGATCAATCTTGATATTTCCGCTGGCAATGATATTTGCATCCGCAGTCTCTTTGTCAATCTGCGCAGTCAGAATCTGACGGTCAAATTTGCGCACTGCGTCATAATAATTAGGTGCGTTCAAATGCGGAATCTTATAGGAAATATCCTCATGGCTTTCTTTAAAGCTTGTCTCAAAAATCTCTTTCTTGTTGACAAGATTCTTCGCCTTAATGCTGATATTGCCTTCACTTTCTATATCAGAGGAACGGTTAAGCACAGTATCTTCCGCAGTCAACGACAAATCGCCTGCAGCATTGATTAAAGAGCCTTGCTTTACGCCTGCCTTATTCTGATTAGTAATATTGTTGGCAGAAATTGTGCCACTCGCGCCAACAGCAACCAAACCATCTTCGTTTAGGAAATCGCCAATGCTGTTGATTGTCAGATTCTTGGTGACAAAGATATTACCAAGGTCTTTATTCGTAAAATTGTTTGAAATATTTATAACAGCGTTTTTACCGACACCAAAATATGCACTGTCCTGATTCGTAAGACTGCCTAGATCTGCTTCCAGATTGCCTTGTACGTCAATGCTTGCTTTACTGCTGCGCATTGTGTCAGCAGTTATTTTCGCATCCCCGCCGGTATGTAAATTAGCCAGATTACTGTTCAGCAGCATGCCTGCTTTTATTTCACCATCGCCGGAAACATAAATATTGGCATAATTATTATTCAACGTATTGCTTGCTTCTAACTGCAGGCTGCCCTTACTGACAAAAGCTCCCTTATTAGTATTGCTGAAATCTGTTGCAGTTATTTTCGTCAGTGCACTGCTGCCATCCGCACTGATTGTTGCACCGTCATTAGCAAATCTATTAGCAACAGTAAGCGTACCATTTTGCCCATAGTTAACCAGGGCAGTATCCTGATTTATAAAATCAGCTGCCCTCACGTCTACATCATTGCCAGCTAAGATGATAGATTTATTATTACTAATAGACGCAGCAATATTGATATCCGCATCATTTCCGGCAGAAATCAAGCTGTTATTAGTATTAGATAATTTTGCGGCAGAAACCTTAAGAGCTTCGCCTGCTTTCAAGGTAGCCTTATCCTGCTCCACATCACCACTCACTGTAGCTGTTAAATTTTTCTGTGCTTCAATGTAACCCAAGCTGCTATTTTTAAGTGCACCAGCATTTATCTGCATATTTTCTGTCGCAGCAATCTTACCGGTGTTCTGCAGTAATCCATCTGCACTGATATGCAGTTCATTGGTATATACTTCACTTTTATCTACCTGCAGGTTGTTCGTGAAAATCTCCAGCTCTTTAGGAGTGCGCACATTCAGGCCATCACCAGCGATAAGCATATCACCCTTGTTGTCACTGAATTTAAAGCTGCCATCTGCCCAGTTTGTCACCGCACCTGTAGAAAGAAGCACATTATCTGTGTTTATAAACCCAAGTCCGTTAACACTTATACCATTAGCATTAGCAATAACAACACTTGCTTTGTTGCCTGCCACCTCCAGATATCCGTTAAGTGTGCTTGCATTGCTGCTAGTAACCTCGTTTAAGATTACACGTGCACCTTTACCTGCAAGGAACATATTGCGGTCAATGTAACCACCAAGCTCAGTTTTAGTGTACTTGGTTGCGTTATTCAAAATTAGGCCTGTGGATTTAATGTTGAAGTCACTGTACAAATTACGGGAAACACCGTTGCCGTTCACTTCCGCAATCTGCACCAAATCAACGCCATTAGCAGCCTTGTCAATAATTGGTTTATATTTACCATTGGCGTTAGCATCTGCCACTAAATCTAAATCATCGTCACTTATCTTATCCTTTTTCACCGTAGCCGCAACACCAGAAGCTTGCGCTATATCAGGCAAGGCAGGCGCTTTAAAATCTTCTGCCTCACGCGGGGCTTCAGGATTTGGCGTCTCAGGGATTACCGGTTTATCAGGATTAATCTCTGTAATGCTTACACCGGTAGTATTATTAATTTTACCATCTGCGCCAATAGTATAAATATTCTTCTTGTTTAAGCTAATCTTATCTGCTGTAACATTTACGCTGCTTCCTGCGCCGATAGAACCACTGCCACTAAGAATACCACCAGCAGAAATACTTGCTTCGCCACTGCTATGCATATATCCGTTATTGTTTATAGCTTTAGTACTGGTTACATCCAATATCTTGGACGCATTAATATTGCCACTGTTTGTAATTTCGTCCGCAGTAATCCTTAACGCTGCAGCGTCCTGCAAAAATTTAGGATTTTCCTCTTCCTCTTCTGCAGTGTAAGCTGCGCCTGCTTCCAAAGTACCACTATTGACCAGTTTACCGCCAACAGTCAGCGTCATATCCTTTTGTGCTGTTATAACGCTGCTGTTTTCAATGTCTTCCGTGCTGCTGACCATCACGTTGCCATCGGAGGTAAGAGATGTGTAATCCTTATTCGATAATCCGTCCGCAGTATTATTGCTACCAGCGTTTTTAGTAAAGGCAATCCGACCGTCATTAGTAATGCTTAAATTCTCCTGCGCTTTCAGGTTGCCGCCAATATTCATGCCCAGTCCTTTTTCCGTACCTACAAGCATAATCCTACCGGCATACATACCACCCAATGCAGCCACATCTAGTGCCACCTGTGGCTTTTCCGCAGTCGCAGTTGTTTTATGGACTTCTAACGTGCCATCTGTATTGTATTTTACCTCATTGCTGCCTGCTACAACATTTAGCGCCTCATTTGCCCAAAGCTCATCATTAATTTTTATCGCACGGGCCATAATATCTAATTTATCAGGTCTGTATTCTGTGCGTTGGTCTTCTGTTAAGCCAGCATTCTGGATATCTATAGTACCTTTTGCAACAGAAAAGCCATTTAACTTACCGTCAGAACCCCAATCAGGCATACCTGTAGTAAGCGTAGCTCTGCCTACATTGATAAAGCCAAAGCCCTTGCCGACAATACCGTTTGGATTGGCAATTACTAAATCAGCTTTTGTACCAGCAATCTCCAGCATACCATTCAGGTTCGTTTTGCCTGTACCTGTTACTTCAGTAAGAATCAGCTTTGCTGCATTTCCCTGCAAATTGGCGTTAGCGTTCAATGCTCCTGCTAATTGGGAATTGTACTGCGCACTTCCTGTATGGTTGTTGAAGACAATACCATTGCCAGCCACATTGAAATCAGTAAATTTATTATGTGATAGGCCATTACTGTCCGGTTTCACTATATTGATTATATTACCGTTTACATTCGCTCCACCTGCTTCTGCAGTAACTGCTGCATAGCAAGGCATAACTGCCTGCATCTGCAATGATAAAGCAATAGCCAAAGCCAAAAATTTCTTTCTGTTCTTACCCAAATTCCCCATAATAGCCCTCCATCCTAAGGCTTATACCGATATCTTTAAATCTGTGCTGTAAGCATCAGGCCATACGTTCTGCTGGCAGTCTTAAATCCTTCCGGCTTCTTGACCGGATAACCAACAAATACATCATAGCTGAAAGCCCCTATTCTTCCGCGCATACCGATTGCACTGCCTACTAATTCCGTCCCTAATAAATATTCGGCAGATGGTCCTGATACCTTGCCATAATCCAATGCCAGATATAGCTGATGCGGTAAATCATCTATCGGAAAACGCAGCTCATTGCGTACTACAAGGCCATCTTCTGCTGAAAGCGTCTGCTCTCCATCAAAGCCACGTACACTGTACCAGCCCCCTATAGAAAAGAATTCACTGCCATATATTCTCTGGTCTGCTTTTTGCCCACGCACGGAAACATTATACTGCGCATCATACCCGCTTCCAAAAGGCACCGGAGCAGTATAATTAGCGCTGAACAGATACATATTATACTGCGTTGTTGCTTCATCCGTCATACCGTCAGTAGGTCCTGCATCTGCATACCACGGCAAGCCCTTCTGCCATTTCAGCGAGGCATCTAATACGCTTGCGCCAAGGTACTGCCTGTGATTTACACCGACCTGCATTGCCGTTGTCTTTTGGCGTTGCACCTCTATTTCTGTGCCGTCTATATAGCTGTGACGAGTTTTATGTACAAGACCAAGCTCAAAATCAGTCTTACTCTTTTGGTCACGTTGCAGCAAATGATTCCAGCTGATGCTGTCACTTGTAAATTTACCGCTGGAAACAAAAGGGTTTACTGCATATTCGACAGTCTGGTGGTAATCATTCTTGCTGTGGCTGAAAGTAAACCGCTCCTTACCGAACGGGACACTGTAGTACAAGCTGTTCGCCCTTGTTCCCTTGCGTTCACCTGATTGCGTAGCATCTTCATTCCAGCTTGCGTAAAATACATCGTTCGCTGAAAAAGGCTGCAGCAGCTGCAATGTTGCGCTCATCTGTGCCCTGCCTGTTGTCTTGGTGCCGCTGTTGTCTAATGAAGTCATTAAAGTCCAGGGCTTGCTGCGTTGTATATCTATAACAAGATTACTTTCACCTTCTTTACTGCCCGGCTCAATCTTTATATCTGCACTCTGCGAAGGCACATTGTTAAAATTATCTATGGTCTGTTCTATATCACGTATATTAAGTATTGAACCTCGCTTCATGCAAACTGCATTATGCCAAGTTCCCCAGGTATTTTCATTTCTGAATTTAATATCCCCCACAATACCAGGAACTAATGAAAAGACAAATTTACCTTTTGATAAATCCTGTTCCCCAACATAAGCTCGCGTTGTTACATATCCGCGGTTAATGATTTCCTGGTTGATTCGTTTCAGCAATTCATTGATGCCGTTCACACCGATTCTCTGACCATTAAACTGTGCCAGATATTCATCTATCCAAGTAAATTTATAGCCATATTTCGGTGCATAAAGCACGAAACGTTTAATTCTAAAACTATTCTCTTCCGCTGGTAAAACAAAAGCCTCCAAACGGCTGCTTTGCTGTTGCGATTTAGCCATAGACTGACTAACGCGATGCTGCAAATCCTGTTCAGCGCGTTTGGAAGCTTGCTCCTGCTCTTTCTGAGCAATTATCTGTTGTTGTGTATCTACGGGTGCTGCATAAACAGATGCCGGCAAAGCAATACCTGTCAACATTATAATAAGTAAATCTTTTGCTAAATTTTTCACGCAGCTCACTCCTAAAAATATATTCTATCATTGAACAGAATTAAAATATTAATAGGATGATTTTACCACAAATTTATATTTTTGCAAAGAGTTTCAGTGTAAATTTCTAAGCATAAAACAGTCTTACTGTATATACGCCTTCAGCACATCGCTCTGCTTGTCAAGGCACAGATACTTGTATACCGGTCTGCCAACGCTGCCGCGGTGCAGGTCCAGCTTCAGCAGATGCAGGGATTTCAAAAACTCCAGATATTTACGGATAGAAACGCGGGAGATTCCTACCATGCCTGCCACCTCTTCGGTAGTAAACATGCCGTCAATACCGCAGATGCAATCCCAAACAGTGCCTAAGGTGTTTTTATCAAGTCCCTTGGGCAAAGTTACCGCAACCTGATTTTCCTGACGCATAATAGTAGTGTCAAGGTCAGCCTGCTTAATGATGCCCTGCTCCTCAACAATCTGATAACGCTTCAGATAATTGTTCAGCGCAAGGTTAAAGCGTTCAAACTCAAAGGGCTTGATAATATAATCGACAGCGCCTAAACGCAACGCCAGCTTAATTTTATCCTTATCGTTTGCTGCCGAAACGATGATTACATCTACATCATAACCATTCTCGCGTATTTTAGCCAAAAGCTGTAAACCATCCATAGTAGGCATAAAGACATCAAGAATGATTAAATCGTATCTGTTCTGACGCAGCAGCTTCAGTGCAGTATCTCCGTTACCGGCGATATCGCACAGCTGAAAGCCCTTGATCTGGCTGAGATAGTGTTCATGTAATTGGGCAACCATCGGGTCATCTTCTACAACTAACACGTTAATCATCTTAATCCCCCTCTTTCCTGGTCGGAAGCCTTACGGTAAAGGTAGTGCCTTCACCCGGAGCAGACTCCACAGTAATGGTGCCATTAAGGTTATTGATGCTTTGCTTAACCAGATATAAGCCAAAGCCATGACCGCTTTCGCACTTGCTGCTGCAGCCACGCTGGAAGATATGCTCGCGTATCTCGTCACTCATACCGGGACCGGAATCCTCCACGACGATAACAATCTCGCGGTCAAAATCCAGAATGGAAAGATTAACAATGCGTTCACCGTCAAAATTCTTCAACGCATCAAAGGCGTTTTCGATAATATTGCCGGCAATCAGTACAATATCATGTACCGAAGGCACATCCAGTTCGCTGTGCAGCTCGCTTTCCTCTGTCAGAGAAAAGTCGATATCAAGTTCACGGCTGCGGCTTATTTTACCGAGGATAAAGCCTGATAATGTTATATCCTTCAGGCGGGTTACTACATAAGAAACCTCAGATTGTCTGTTATAGGCAATTTCCTGCGTAAAATTCTTCAGCTCATCATAGGCCTTCATATCTATCAGGCCCATAATCACATGCATTTTGTTCATAAACTCATGTGTCTGCGCTCTTAAAGCAGTAGCATAATTTTTAAAGCCTGTCAGCTGGTTAGCCATCTCTTCTACTACAGATTTTTTGCGGAAGGTAATTACGGCACCGATAATGTTCTTACCATCCAGCAGTGGTACTGCAGTAATAATAAAGACAGTATTACCCATCTTGACACTGGCATCAACTAAAGTTTTACCTTCTTTTATAATATCATCCAACGGCACACGTTTCAAGACATCTTTTGCAGATTTTCCAAATAGTTCATTAACTCCTTCAATACCGGCTTGCTTCAAAAGCAATTGGGCCTCGGAGTTGACAAGCGTAATGCAGCCGTTGCTGTTGATATTGATAATGCCTTCACGTACAGAGTTAAGAATAACGTCGCGCTCCTGCAGCATTCTGGCGATTTCTTCCGGCTCATAGCCGAAAAGTACACGTTTAATTCTCTGCGCCAGATAAATTGCACCCCAGATGCCGACTATCAGACCAAGCAACGTCATAGACAGCAAGAATAAAACCGCGTCTATTGTTGAGTTATTGACGATTTCATTGGAATAACCAGTAACAACGTAGCCGATGGTTTTTTTATTGTCATCTTTAACAAAGCCAATAGCCTTATTGGGAATCGAGTAGTTTTCCTTATAGGAAATATTGTTGCGTCCCGCGTATTTGTCAACCAGATTACGCGCGCTATGCTCGAAGTCAGGCAGCTTGCCGGGGTTATACAACACGCGCAGATGGCGGTTCTTGTCGTAAATCGCTACGCCAGCTTCATCCGAATGGTCAACATCGTTAACAAAGGCAGCCATAAAGCTATCTACGGAATCCTCCGGCCTCTTGTTCTGCTTCTCCAGGCTCTCCCTTATTTCCGGAGAGTTACAGAGAATGTTGTTGATGCTTACGGCGTTGATACTTACGCGGTCATAGATTACCCGCGCCACCTTCTGCGTCGTAAACAAAGATGTCGGCAGCAGTGCAATACACACTACGAGCGTAATAAGTACTACTATTTTCTGTAAAAGTGAAAGCGTTTTTCCTGATTTGTAATTGTAATTATCTTTAGATTTTCTCCACATCAGCAGGTACCGTCAGGAACTGAATACCAGGATTTCGTTCCAGAATCCAATTCAGGGACCACTCGTTATTTACAAGAATAACAGGTCTGTCCTTTTTATCATAAACAAGCATTCCGTTATCCAGGCCTTTAATGTTCTCGATCAGCTTCTTATCCTCTGCGTATACCCAACGTGCAACGGAGTACGGCAGCTGGTTCATCAGCAGCTTAGAGCTGTACTCGTTGAGCAGACGATATTCCAGAACCTCCAGCTGCAGTACGCCGACTACGCCGACGATGTAGCTTTCAAGACCTACGCCCTCCTGACGGAATACTTGGATAGCACCCTCCTGCGACAGCTGAATGATGCCCTTTTCAAACTGCTTGCGTTTGAGGGAGTCCTTAGGCTGTACGCGGGCAAAAATTTCCGGCGGGAATACGGGGAAGTCTTCAAATTGCAGCTTCAGGCTGCTGTCACTCAAGGAATCACCGATACCGAAGATACCCGGATCAAAAACGCCGATAATGTCACCTGGATATGCTTTTTCCACTATTGTGCGCTCCTGAGCCAGGAACTGCTGCGGCTGTGCCAGCTTAACCATCTTACCTGATTGCTTGTGGTAAACGCTCATTCCCTTGTCAAAGACGCCGGAACAAATACGCATGAAGGAAATTCTGTCACGGTGAGCAGGATTCATATTAGCCTGGATTTTAAAAACAAAAGCAGAGAATTTTTCGTTCTCCGGTGACAATATTGTACCATCCTGCAGCATTCTTGGCTGTGGCATGGGAGACATTTCCAAAAATTTTTCCAGGAAGCTCTGTACGCCAAAGTTGGTCATAGCACTGCCGAAGAACATCGGAGTCAGCTCGCCGGTGTTAACCTTTTCCATGTCAAACTCATCGCCTGCCATGTCCAGCAGCTCGATGTCATTGCACAGGTTTTCGTACAGCTCGTCACCCAGCAGCTCTCTGATTTTGGGATCATCTAAAGAACCGGTAGTGGATTTCAGCTTTTTGGCACCATGGCTGGTGTCGTCCTCAAACAGCTCAATAGTGTTTTCCAGACGGTTATATACGCCTTTATAATGGCCGTCGATACCGATAGGCCAGTTAATCGGATATGCGCGGATGTTCAGCACCTTTTCCAGCTCGTCCATCAGGTCAAAGGGGTTACGGCCGTAGCGGTCCAGCTTGTTGATAAAGGTAAAGATAGGCAGACGGCGGCGGTGGCAAACCCAGAACAGCTTCTTGGTCTGCGGCTCTACGCCCTTAGCAGCGTCAATCAGCATGACAGCGCTGTCGGCAGCCATCAAAGTACGGTAAGTATCCTCGGAGAAATCCTGGTGACCGGGGGTATCCAGAATGTTTACGCGGAAGCCGTCGTAATCAAATTGCAGTACGGAAGAAGTAACGGAAATACCACGCTGCTTTTCAATCTCCATCCAGTCGGATACAGCGTGCTTATTGCTCTTTCTAGCCTTTACAGAGCCTGCCAGGTGAATAGCTCCGCCGTAAAGCAGCAGCTTTTCGGTAAGGGTAGTTTTACCTGCGTCAGGGTGAGAAATAATAGCGAAGGTACGGCGTTTCTTAATTTTATCCATCAATTCTGTCATTATGTATATGCTCTCCTATTTCTTTAAATTTTTGGTAATCCTGGCAATTTCATCCTCATCGGAAACCAGCTCGTCTACTGCCGGATAATCGGCGTTCTGCTCCTCATACAGCTTGTAGGCATCAAGAATCTGCATTTTGATGTAGTCGGGAACAGGGATTTCCGTCTGCAGCTCACCGCGCATGGTTACGCGGAAGGCAACGTTCTCATAGCGTTCACCGCTGTAGGTTTCGCATGTGAAGGAGGTACGCATGAATTCATCCTTAAAGGTGCAGTCCTTCAGGATGTGCGCCTTGCGCTCCTTATCCCAGGCTGCATAGATTTTATACAGCTCCTGCTGTGCCTCCACCGGCACGTCCTCGCCCAGGACAACGGTTTCTGTTTCATCTATCGGCGTGCAGTCCATGTTGTTATAGACGGTGCCGTCCTCCAGCTCCAGGTCAACTGTCAGCACATAGTCAACCTCATGAAAGCTGGCTGTTTTAATCTGCCATTTCTGCTGCCAGCGGGCAATGCAGTCCGGGCAGATAAATTTGGTATCGCGAATGCTGTTGTTCATGTAATTATCACGATAATACAATTTTTCTCCGGGCACAAAATGTTCGCCGCATTCACTGCAGACGAATTCCAATGTACGAATCATCGGTCAAAACCTCCCAATATAATATGAAAAAGCCCTCACGTCGAACGCAAGGCGCTCTGCTATAACAGTAATCAGTAATGCCGTGGCTGTCGGGAAGCTGTGTTCCCAAGCTGTAAGCCTTCGGCTTGATGTTTTGCAGCTTTTGCTGTCAATTACTGTTCAAATTGCTTTATTATGCCGTCAGCGGCAGTTGTATTCACCTCTGCTGCCCGACATCTGCGCAAAATATATTCACACGTTCTATATTATAACATATCAGCTTGTTTTTCCCTAACAATTTTTCTTTAAAATGAGGGTTGTTTGGGACGTATCGCGGAGCGAATTGTATAAAATGCTTACTACTCACATTTTTATGGGATTTTTTGTGTTCTGAATCACACTTTTATGTAATTTTACGCAAATAAAAAGAACCAAAATCGGTTCTAAGTTTATAAGATTAGTTTTTTCCAAGCTCTTATCGAGAGCATTATAATGTTTTTACGCATGCCCAACTTCCTTTTAAACATGAAAAAAGCCTTTACGTTAAAACGTAAAGGCTACAAGTCCGACATTGGTCGGAGCGGCGGGATTCGAACCCACGACCTCTTCCACCCCAAGGAAGCGCTCTACCAAGCTGAGCCACGCCCCGAATCACAAGGAGTATTATACATGTTTATTTGGATTTTGTCAACACTATTTTATAAATTATTTTAAACTTTTTTTACACCATCAGTATCGAGGTCCAGAATATGGTAGCAGGCATGCTCATTATTGGCTGCAAACACGTCTACCATAGCCTTGGCAATGCGCTCACAGTCTGCCTCCGGCGAAGCATAGGCCATCACCGTAGAGCCTGCGCCGCTGATAATAGCGTTATAAGCGCCTGCTTCCTTGGCTGCCGCAAAAACATCGGGCAAGCCCGGAATCAGATGCGCACGGTACGGCTGATGCAGCTTGTCCTCCAACGCCATGCCCAGATACTCATAATTGCCGCTCAACAGCGCACCGACCAAAAGCGAAGCTCTGGAGGTGTTATATACTGCGTCCTTGTGCGGTACAGTCTTGGGAATAGCCTGACGTGCAAGCGACGTAGGCAGCTTGCTGTCGGGAACGACGGCAATGAACTTCAATGGCTTGGCAGGCAGCAGACGCAAAGAATGCGCCTTCTCCTGCTCCATATAGCTGATGGTGAAGCCGCCGTACAGCGCCGGTGCCACATTATCGGGGTGGCCCTCGATTTCCGTAGCGATACCGAGAAGCTCATCCTTGGTATAATGGTCATCACACAAAGCGTTGGCTGCATACAGACCGGCAACAATGGCGCTGGAGCTGCTGCCCAGACCGCGGGACATAGGAATGCGGTTGAGCATCTTTACCTTCAGACCGATGCGCTGGCCGTCGGTTACGGCGTTCCACACGCGCAGAAAGCTGGCAAAGGCTAAATTACGGCCAAACGGCTTCAGATAGTCTGCTCCCTCACCTTCTACCTCCAGCTGGAAGCCCTTCTTATCGGTTATTTCATAGCTTACTTCATTATACAAGTTGCAGGCCAGACCGAGGGTATCAAAGCCGGGACCGCAGTTAGCTGAGGTTGCGGGAACCTGAATAAATACTTTTTTCATGCTGCCGCCTCTTTATGCCAAATGGCTGTCTTCTACACGAATCACACAGCTGATAGCCTCTACTACCGGCAGCACGCGCAAAATTTGCAGCGCCATCTGCAGATTAGCCTCCGAAACGCTGTGGGTAATTACAACAATCTCCGCCTTATTGCTCAGAACATCGTTAGTCTGCACAACATTGCGCAGGCTCACGTTCTGTGCGCCGAAGGCTGCAGCGATGGCTGCCAGTGCGCCCGGTTTATCTGCTACCTGCAGACGAATATATGCCGGTGCGGACATTTTATCAGGCGGGCAGAGGCGTTTTTCCTCAAAGCAGGTGCAGCTGATGCGTCCGGTAGACTTGTGCTGCATATTGCGGGCAATATCAATAATATCGCCGCAGACAGAGCTTGCAGTCGGCAGACGGCCTGCACCGAGGCCCAGGAACATTGCCTCACCGATAGCGTCACCGTTGACGAATACAGCGTTATAAACGCCGTTTACGCCTGCCAGCGGATGGGAAAGCGGTATCATCGTCGGGTTAACACGCAGGCTGACACCGTTTTCGGGATCGTTCTTGGCGATTGCCAGAAGCTTCACTGCGTAACCGAGGTCAGTTGCATATTTTATGTCGCAGGCTTCGATGCTTTCAATGCCTTCAACCTGTACATCGTCCAAATTGAAGCGTGTATTGAAGGCAATAGATGCCAGAATAGTAATTTTACGCGCAGCATCCAGACCACCTACATCGGCAGTAGGATCGGACTCTGCATATCCCTTGGCCTGCGCTTCCTTCAGTACCTCGTCATAATCAAGGTGTTCGTTAGCCATCTTGGACAGCATATAGTTAGTGGTGCCGTTCACAATACCCATGATAGAGGTAATCTGATTGGCTGCCATACTGGTTTTCATCGGTCCGATGATAGGAATACCGCCGCAGACGCTGGCCTCAAACATAAAGTCGCAGTTATGCTCATGTGCCAACGGGAACAGCTCAGAGCCGAATTTGGCCAGAACGTCCTTGTTGGCAGTAACAACATGCTTGCCGTTGGCAAAGGCTCTGGCGATAAATTCCTTGGCAGGATGCTCGCGGCCCAGCAGCTCAACGATAATATCAATATCCTTATCCTCAAGCACCTCATCGGCATTATCGGTGAAAATATATTTATCGCCGTATTCCTGTTTCAGGCGGTCTACATGGCGGTCAAGCACCTTGGTGATTCTTACCGGCTTGCCTACCTCTTTGGCTATTTTTTCTGCATTTTTCTCTAAAACCTTCAGCACGCCGCCACCGACAGTGCCGGCGCCCAACAGACCAACATTTACAAAATCCTTCATTTAGTACCCCTCCAATACCTCAATCAGTAATCGGTTATACCTGACCTAAAACTTCCAGACGTTTTACGCCGTCAATCATGCGCAGCTTGTCCAGCAATGCCTCCAGATCTATCGTCAGATGCTTGGTTTCGATAGAAATAGTGGTGTTGGCAACGCCCTGCAGAGGAATACCCTGGTTGATGGTCATGATGCTGCCTGAATCGTCGGCAACAGTATTCAGAACCTTGGACAGCACGCCGGATTTGTGCTCCAGCAGTAAGGACAAGGTAATAATTTTTTCCTTGCTTGCTTCATAGAACGGGAAAACGAAATCCTTATATTTGTAATAAGCACTGCGGCTCAGGCCCATTTTTTCAACTGCTTCGTTGATAGTTTTGATTTCACCGCGTTTAAGGATTTCTTTAACCTTTATAGTTTTTTTAATTGCTTCGGGAAGGATTTCTTCGCGAACCAAATAGAATGTGGATTTTTCAGACATACTAGTGTCCCCTTTCTTCATACAAAGTTCTTTTAATATTATACCACTGTTCTCTTGAAAAGTACACTTGTTATTTTTGTAAATTTTGAACAAATTCAGTGTACAATACACGCATGCAAATATACAAAAAAGCTGCCGCAGGCAGGTTCCGTCACCGTAAGTAACAGAACAAGCCTGCAGCAGCTACTGCGTAATTCTTAATTAAAATTAAGCGCGGGAAATGTAGTCGCCGGTTCTGGTATCGATAGCCAGAACGTCGCCCTCGTTGATGAACAGAGGAACCTTAACAACATAGCCGGTATCCATGGTAGCATTCTTGCTGCCGCCGGTAGCGGTATCGCCTTTGATGCCGGGTTCGGTTTCAACTACGGTCAGTTCTACAGTGTTCGGCAGGTCAACGCCCAGTACACGGTTGTCATAAATCATGATTTTAACATCCATGTTCTCTTTCAGGAAGTTCAGTGCGCTGCCCAGAGTTTCTTTGCTCAGCTCGGTTTGTTCGTAGGTTTCATTGTCCATGAATACATACATGCCGTCGGATTCATACAGATATTGCATTTCGCGACGGTCGATGTGAGCCTTCGGCAGACGCTCGCCTGCGTTGAAGGTACGCTCAACAACAGCACCGGTGCACAGGTTACGCATTTTTGCACGTACGAAAGCAGCACCCTTACCAGGTTTTACGTGTTGGAATTCAACAACCTGCCAAGCGTCGCCATCGATAGTAACAGTTACGTTGGTTTTAAATTCGTTTGTGGAAATCATTGGAAGCCCTCCTATAAATTTAAATATTAGACAATTTCAATAAGCTGCTTTTTGACACCGTTCAAGGCTCTCGCCCCATCCTCTGTCAAAACAACAGTATCTTCTATACGTACCCCGCCTTTACCGGGAATGTATATACCGGGTTCAATAGTGAAGATCATGCCTGTCTGCAGCACTGTAGCGCCACGCTTGTTGATCATCGGCATTTCGTGGATTTCCAGGCCTACGCCGTGACCTGTTCCATGCACATAATAATCGCCGTAGCCGCAGGCGGTAATGCTGTCACGCACAATAGCGTCGAGCTCTCTGCCGGTCATGCCAGCCTCCGCAGCCTTCAGGCCCTTGCGCTGTGCTTCTTCAACTATGGTATAAATTTCCTGCTGCCAGGAATTTGCCAGGCCCACTACCAGTGTACGTGTCATATCGGAATGATATCCCTTATAGACAGCGCCGAAGTCAAAGGTAATAAAATCACCGACCTCGATAACCTTGTCGGATGCCATGCCATGCGGCAAAGCACTGCGTACGCCGGAGGCTACAATCGTATCAAAGGAAGCCTTTTCGCTTCCCAAGGCACGCATATAGTATTCCAGACGGCCTGCCAGACTGCGCTCGGTACAGCCGGGCTTGATATCCTCCAGCAGATGGATAAAGGCTTCGTCAGCAATGCTGGCAGCCTTCAGCAGCATGTCCAGCTCTTTTTTATCCTTAATCATACGGATATCGCTGAAATCAATGCTCTGCATATAGGTTTCGCCCAAAAGCTCATGCAGCACAGTATAATCATCATAGCTGTAATATGCTCCGTCAAAGCCTACTACCTGCGCTTGGGCATTCTTTGCCAAATCTGCGGCGGCAGCCCAGATGCTGTGCGCACCTGTCGGAGTATACTCCAGCACCTTGAAGAACTTCATTTCGTTTCTGGCCTGCTCTGTATAACGGCCATCCGTAATCAGCACGCCCTGTTGTCTGTCCAGATACAGCAGACTGGAATCTCCTGTAAAACCGGTCAGATAACGGATTGTGGTAACATCCTTAATAATGACACTGTCTACCTGCAGCTTGGCCATATGCTCCAAAACTCTATTGATACGCGTCATGATATTACCCTCTTTCCATAAAACTAGTGACAGCTATGAATCACCTAAATATTTTACCACTCATTGGCAAAACTTTCAACTATTATCTTTGTTAAGGCACTTTTTTTGTTAACTTTGTAGCATAACCAGCAAAAAAGCAGGCCGTAAGCAGCGCCTTGCAGCGTTGTCGGCCTGCCTTTTCCAAGACATACGTTAAAAATTATTTACATTCTGCAGCAGCAATGCCTTCTGCGGTTTTGATGTTCTTGCGTACATCGTCGCAGCATTTATGGAAGTTTGCCAGCTCCTCGGCAGTCAGAGGCAGCTCCAGCACACGCTCTGCACCGTTTTTGCCCAGCAGAACAGGAACGCCTACAAAGACATCCTTTTCGCCGTATTCGCCGTCAAGCAGCATGGAAGCAGGCATAATGCGTTGCTCGTCGTTGAAAATGCAGCGTACCATACGTGCTGCGGTAGAGCAGATGCCGTATTCGGTGCAGTGCTTGCCGCTGTAGGTTACCCAGCCGCCGCCGATAGCGCGTTTTTGCAGCTCCGGTTTGTCAAAAGCGAATTTAGAATCCTCGTGTTCCAGAGAGCTTAAAGGAATGCCGTTGAAGTTTACGCAGGACCAGGCAGCCATTTGGGAAGCGCCGTGCTCGCCAATCATGTAAGCGCTGATGGATTGCGGAGAAACGCCGGTCTGCAGAGATAAAGCAGATACCAGACGAGAGGTATCCAAACCGGTACCGGTGCCGATTACATAACCTTTCGGCAAACCGCTTTCGCGATAAAGGATGTTGGTGATAACATCGCAAGGATTGGTGATGTTAACAATGAAGCCGTTGAAGCCGCTGGCCATAACCTTGTGGATATAACCCTTAACCTGTGCTGCGGTAAAGGTAAGTTCATCTAAGCGGTCACCGCTGGCAACCAGATTGATATCACCGATGCAGTTGACGATAGCATCGCAGTCGCCCAAGTCAGCGTAGGTACCGCCGTTGATTTTTACATCATGCGGGCAATACAGAATTGCGTCGCGCAGGTCCTGTACCTCGGCAGCCAGCTTGGATTCTTTCGGATCTACCAGCACCAGCTCGGCAGCAATGCCCTGAATAGCCAGGCTGTATGCAACGTGAGCACCAACGTGACCTAAACCGAGAATACCAACTTTTCTTGTTTTCATAATTAAGTTCCCCCCAAATTATTCTTTAATATTTTATTTGTCCAAAATAGGCAGCGTAGCTGACGCATGACCCATAATGGTAATATTGTAATCCTTTTTGCCCTGCTCTGCAAGCTTTTCCTGAGCCAGATCCCAGGCTTCCTGCAAGGATGCACAGGGAATATGACCTGTCTTGCGGACAAAGTCGAAGTTCTCCGGACGTGTTACCAGATAAGCCGTTACATCGTTGACAATGCAGCGCGCCTTGAAGGCAACAAAGGCCGGAATAGTGAAATTGGCACGGATATCCTTTTCAAACTGCTCCATATCGTTACGGCTGAAGCAGTCCGTAAAAATAGCAGGCTCCTTAATATCCGGGCAGTCCAAAGTGAAAATCATGATGCCGCCGTGCTTAACCGCAAACTGTGCGTTCATGTGGCACTTGGTTGCCTGATACAGGTTCAAATCCTTGGGATAACCGCCAGCGGAAGCAATTACCACATCAGCCAGCTGTTTGATGTGTACGCCTGCCATAGCCAGCAAATCCTTACAGCCTTTCTGCCATGCCTCGTACCAGTGACCGGCAACAACCTCGCTGATTTCTCCGTCCGGAGTAAACACAGTGTTCACCAGAAAATCAGGCTCCAGCAGCTTGCAGGATTCATACATATCCTGATGAATGGGATTGCCCTCAAGCAGACTTGCGTCACAGGCCTTGTTGCAGCCTGCGCCTTCTACCGGGGACATAGTCATGCAATGGTTCTTCATAATGCTGTCATATGCCGCTACGCCCGGCATAACAGCCTTGCGTCCGCCGCCGAAGCCTGCAAAGGGATGCAGCGTTACGGCACCGGTCAGAATAACTCTGTCGGCATTGGCAACATATTTGCTGATAGCAACATCATTGCCGAAGGAGGTTTGCCCAAGCAGTACCATGTCCTCGCTCTTGCGGGAGTCATGCTGAACAATTTTCAGACGGCGCACCATATCCTCGCCGCAAACGGTGATATCCTCTTCATGTGTATGACCGCGATGGGTACCGGTAGCAACAATAACAGTGATGTCCTCATCCTTTACGCCCACACTGTTCAGCTCGGCCACAATAACCGGCAGAAATTCGGACGTGCCGCACAGACGGGTGATATCGCTGATAACGATGGCCACAGTTTCGCCTGCATGCACAATTTCGCGCAGCGGCTTGGTGCCAATCGGGTTACGGATTGCTTCGGTAGTAGCGGCAACAACGTCCTCGCAGACGCTAGATTCATTGCCGTGAATATCATATATAACGCGCTCCTCGGGGAGCAGTACCTCTTCCTGTCGTTTGCCTATAGGCAGAAAGTACTTTTTCATCGACATCCCTCCATTTGAAAAAACTAACTCTATTATACATGAAATCAGCTAAATATACAAGCTGACAGTAAAACTGTAAAGAAAATTCAGCCTTTGTCTAAAATTGTTTTATAATACTACTATATGAAAGCGAGGTTCCCATTATGAAGAAAACTCTTATCGCCTATTTCACACGCACAGGCATTACCAAAAAGCTGGCCGAGGACACCACCAAGCAAACCGGCGCCGACCTTTTTGCTATCGAGCCGGTAAAAGAATATTCCTCCTCTTATCTTATCTGCGTAGGCCAGGCCAAGCTGGAAAACCTGCAGAACGCCCGTCCTGCGATGAAGGCTAAGCCGCAGAACCTGCAGGATTATGACACCATTGTGGTGATGTTCCCTATCTGGTGGTTTACCTGCCCCAATATCATCCTCACCTTCCTGGAGGAAAATGACCTGAGCGGCAAAACAGTTATCCCTGTCTGCACCTACGGCAGCAGCGGCAAGGGCAGCAGTGAAAAGGCTATGACTGCAGTTTGCAAGGACGCAACATTTAAGCCCTGCATCGAAGCAACCGGCCTCAAGGACAAGGCTGTAGCAACAATCGCCGCAGCTATCGACGAAGCATAAAAATATAAACAGCGTAAAATTAAGGCTTCCGCAGTTTGGCAACACCTTACTGCAGAAGCCTTTTGCTTTATAATTTTTCAGGATATGCTTACGGCTTTACGCATAAAATACGCTGCGTAAGATTTGTCAGCACGTTGATGGCATTAGCCAATGCGCTGTGCTCAAAGTGCATATCGCGGTCATGCAGACGCGGCTCCAGGTCGCAGCCTATGCCCAGGCTGGCAGTTTTCAGCTGCGGACGCTCCTGCTTGAAGAAGTTGAAGTCCTCGCCTACCGTAATATTGGCAGCGGGAATCAGTCCCCCCGCTCCCAGCTCTGCGGAAATTACCTCCTGCGTCAGCGCCAACAGTGATGGGTCAGCCTCCGCCGCCGGGCAGGTGCCGACGATATGACAGTCCGCCTCCGCGCCGTACACCTTCGCCGTATTCACAACGATATCCTCTACCTTGCGGCGCAGCTCCAGCATCTCGGCGTTCGACGTACTGCGCAGGTCAAAGCCAATGCTTACCTTATCGCAGATAGCGTTGAGCGAGCCTGCACCACCCATAAAGCGGGTAGTCTTAATGCTGCCGCCCAAAAGCGGATTGCTGTGCAGCGCGTTGATGGCATTGACGATGGCAGCACCGGCATCAATAGCGTTCACGCCTAAATGCGGCTGAGAGCCATGCGCTGCCAAACCGCGGATTTCGCCCTCCATCAGGGTGCAGGCCGTCCAGTTGATCTGGGCGATAATCTGACCGCTGCGTGCCATATCCTTCGGCATTACATGATAGCCTAAAGCGTACTGCACATCATCCAGCGCACCTGCCTTCAGCATTGCCAGTGCGCCTCTGCCGATTTCCTCCGCAGGCTGGCAAAGAATCTTCACACGGCCGCAGGCAAGCCCCTGCTCTTTTAGCAGCTTGGCTACGCCCAAAGCGATAGTCATATGCGCATCATGGCCGCAGGCGTGAATAGGCTCCAACGAACCATCCTCATTTTTAAACAGCAGGCAGTCCATATCGGTGCGCACTGCTACCGTAGGTCCCGGCTTGCCGCTGTCCAGCACAGCGGTAAGAGCGGTAGTATTGCCGACGTTTTCGGTTACATCGTAACCAAGCTTACGCAAAAAATCTGCCAGAAAAGCTGCTGTCTTAACTTCCTTAAAGGCAGGCTCCGCCAGAGCATGCAGCTTGGGCCATACCTCATTAATATGTGCTTGAATATCCATAATTTAATTACCACCTTTGCATAGAGAAAAGGCCAACGGCAAAGCTCCCGCAGGAGTTTGCGCGTTGACCATGAGCTCATTATTTATTATCCCAGCCTAAGTATACAGAACCGGGGAATTTCTTCTCGATGAATTCTGCATTTTCCTTAGATTGATATGCTTCCTGGAAAATCTTCAGACGCGGGTCATTCAGGTCCTTTTCCTGTACGGCAACAATGTTTACATACAGAGAATCCTTAGTTTCACGCAGGATAGGATCCTTGGCGGGGTCCAGGCCGGCGCTGATTGCGTAGGTAGTATTGATTGCTGCGCAGGTCAGGTCATCCAGGCTGCGGGGAATTGCTGCAGCCTCCAGCTCAACAATTTCGAAATGATGCGGATTTTCGGTGATATCCTTAACGCTGGTAGTAACATCCTTCGGGTCTTTAACCTTAATCAGGTTGTTGGCAGCGAGCAGCAGAATGGCACGGCCGCCGTTGGTCGGATCGTTAGGAATACCGATTTTTGCACCGTCAGGAATGGTGTCGCCGGGTTTCAATTTTTTAGAATAGATGTTAATCGGGAATAAAGCGGTGTTGAAAGCCTTAGCCAGCTTGAAGGAAGGCTCCTTCTTCATGGTTGCCTTCAGGAAGGGCTCGTGCTGGAAGCAGTTAGCCCAGATTTCACCGGAAGCCAGAGCGGAGTTAGGAGTTACGAAATCGCTGAACTCTTTAACTTCAATCTTCAGGCCTTTTTTCTCGGCAATCTTCTTTACGTTATCCATAATAATAGCATGAGGACCGGGGTTTACGCCTACGATAACGGGCTTATTCATATCTACCTTGCCGTCATCCTTAGAACCGCCGCAGCCTGCAGCTACGATAGCAAACATTGTCAGTACGCCTACAAGAGCGTATTTTAAAAACTTATTCATTATACATTAACCTCCCCTGCAGTTTACTAGACTGCTAAAACAAAATACCTTGTTATTATATTCTTTTGCAAGAGTATAGTCAAGCAGGAAAAATGTATACTATTTTACACTTTTTAAAAGTTTTGCAGTGCAAAAAAGGCTACCACAATTGCTTGTGATAGCCTTAAATGTTCAGTTGCAGTCCAAACTAAACGGATTATTTAATTTGAGACATAACCTCTGCAGCGAAGTCCTCTTGTTTCTTTTCGATGCCTTCGCCCAGTTGGAAACGGGAAAATGCCAGAACTTCAGCGCCTGCAGCTTTTACCAGTTTGCCAACAGTTTGGTCCGGATCTTTAACGAACTCTTGGTCAACCAGGCATACTTCTTTGTAATATTTGTTGATACGGCCCATAACCATCTTCTCGATGATTTTTTCCGGTTTGCCTTCGTTTTTAGCTTGCTCGGACAGAACTTCTTTCTCGTGTTCCAGCTCAGCAGCCGGTACTTGAGAGCGTTCCAGGTAGCTCGGGTTAGCAGCAGCAACATGCATTGCAACGTCTTTACCCAGTTCAGCATTGCCGCCTTTTAATTCAACAATAACGCCGATTTTGCCGCCGCCATGGATGTAAGCAGCAACAACGCCTTCCGGAGCTTCGTACAGAGCGAAACGACGAACGGAAATCTTTTCGCCGATCTTAGCAACGCTAGCGGTTACCAGAGCTTCAACGGTTTGGCCGTCCAGCTCGGAAGCCAGCAGAGCTTCAACGTCAGCCGGTTTGGTAGCTACGATATGAGCAGCAATTTTTTCAACGAGTTCTTTGAAGCCGTCGGTTTTAGCAACAAAGTCGGTTTCGCAGTTAACTTCTACGATTGCACCGATTTTGCCGTCAGCGCTTACGAAAGAGCCAACAACGCCTTCAGCAGCGATACGGCCGGCTTTTTTAGCAGCAGCAGCCAGACCTTTTTCACGCAGGAAGTCGATTGCTTTGTCCATATCGCCTTCTACAGCGGTCAGTGCTTTTTTGCAGTCCATCATGCCAGCGCCAGTACGCTCGCGCAGTTCTTTAACTAATGCAGCAGTAATTTGAGCCATCAGTTATTCCTCCTCAAAATGTAATATATTAACGTTAGGATTATTCAGCTTCTTCGGTTGCCGGAGCTTCTTCAGCAACAGCTTCTTCAGTTTGCATACCTTGACGGCCTTCCAGAACAGCGTCAGCCATTTTAGCAGTCAGCAGTTTTACAGCGCGGATAGCGTCGTCGTTTGCAGGGATTACATGATCGATTTCGTCCGGATCGCAGTTGGTGTCAACGGTTGCAACGATAGGAATGTTCAGTTTGTGAGCTTCCAGAACAGCGATGTGCTCTTTGCGGGGGTCAACGATGAACATAGCGCCCGGCAGTTTTTTCATGTCTTTGATACCGCCCAAGTATTTGGTCAGTTTTTCCATTTCATGTTTCAGGCCGATAACTTCTTTCTTCGGCAGCAGGTCGAAGGTGCCGTCAGCTTCCATAGCTTCCAGTTTGCGCAGACGTGCAATACGGGTTTGGATGGTTTTGAAGTTGGTCAGCATGCCGCCCAGCCAACGCTCGTTAACGAAGAACATGTTGCAGCGGGTAGCTTCTTCTTTCATAGCTTCTTGAGCTTGTTTTTTGGTACCAACGAACAGAATGTTTTCGCCTGCAGCAGCAACCTCACGGATGAAGTTGTAAGCTTCGTCAACCTTTTTTACGGTTTTTTGCAGGTCGATGATGTAGATACCGTTACGCTCGGTGAAGATGTACGGAGCCATTTTAGGGTTCCAACGACGGGTTTGGTGACCAAAGTGTACACCAGCTTCAAGTAATTGTTTCATAGAGATAATAGCCATTTTTTGTTTCCTCCTGTTTTTTCCTCCGCAGGAATGGGTTATAATTCTTCTCTACGCGGCAAAACGTAGCAACAGATGAATTTTCCTGCGTGTGTTATTTTTACACCAAAATATTTTACCATAAATTCCGCAAGCAGGCAAGAGATTTTTACTGCTTGCGGAGGGTAAATGTTAAATTTTTTACATTATAATGCTGTGCTTACAAAATATATCCCAGATACGCCGCATAGCACACCAGCATCAGCGCACCGGCCCAGCGCTGCAGGCGCTGAGTACGCAGCACGCACAGCCACAGAAGCACTGCCGCACCAAGCGCTACATAGGTATCAAAGTTGAAGGCAGACGCAAAGGGAATGTCGATAATCAGCGAGGACAAGCCTACTACGAAAAGAATATTGAAAATGTTGCTGCCGACGATATTACCGATGGCAATATCCGCATTGCCGCGGCGTGCCGCCGCTACAGAGGTGAACAGCTCCGGCAGCGAGGTACCCAAAGCCACAATCGTCAGTCCGATAAAGCGCTCGCTGAGTCCCGCATAGGTTGCAATGGAGGTTGCTGCGCCAACGGTAACATTACTGCCCGCAATAATCAGCGCCAAGCCGCCCACTGCACCTAACAGGCAGCGTCCCAACGGCAGGCCGGGCTCCTCCAGATCACTGTCGACATTGCTCTTCATCGCCATGGTATACAGGTACATCATATATACGGCAAAGGCTACCATGAGCACGCCGCCGTCCGCCAGACTGATGCTGCCGTCGCGTCCCTGATAAAACAGCAGTGCGGTAACACCGATCATGAAGGGGATTTCGATGCGTACGGTAGAACGCGCTACCGCAATCGGCACAATAGAAGCCGCAAGGCCTAAAATAACAAGTATGTTAAGAATATTACTGCCGACGATATTACCGATGGTAATATCCGCATTACCCTTAACTGCAGCAGCGATACTTACCGCTGCCTCCGGTGCGCTCGTGCCCATCGCCACGATTGTCAGGCCGATTACCAGCTGCGGAATGCCGAAGCGCATGGCAATACCTGCCGCGCCCTCTACAAACCAATCCGCACCCTTACCGAGCATCACAAAGCCTAAGGCCAATAAAACAAACTGTAAAGCTATTTCCATTTTCTTCCTCCTTGATGTGCAGCCGTCCCTAAAAACAAAAAAGCGAGACATTGCTGCAATAAAATTACAACAAAGTCTCGCTACTTAGTCACAAAGCCGGATTGCCAAAGCAATCGTACTGACGACAGAGTGAACACGCCATGCGTGCAAGCTACTCCCTTTATATGCTTAGTTTAGCCAAACGCAGGGAGTTTGTCAAGTAAAATTTAGCTTCTTTTGAACAGCTTGCCGAAAAGCGGTGAAAGCAAGGATAAAAGTGCTGCTACCAGGAAGAACAGGCACAGCGGACGCTGGAAGAAGATGCTGAAGCTGCCGTCACTCATAATCAGAGAGCCGACAAAGTTCTGCTCTGCCATACCGCCGAGGATAATGCCAATGATAATCGCCGACATGGAAAAGCCCAGCTTATTCATAAAGTAACCCAGGAAACCGCTTGCCACCATCAGATAAACATCGTTCAGCGAATTATTGTAGGAATAAGTGCCCACGAAGGTCATCATCACGATAATCGGCAGCAGAATGTGTACAGGCACGTTAACGACCTTCATAAAAAGTCTGATTAACGAAAAGCCCATGATACCCATAATCACGTTAGCTAAAAGCAGACCGATGAAGATAGCATAAACATCTGGCGCCTTCTCCACAAAGAGCAAGGGACCGGGCTGCAGACCCTGAACCATCAGCGCGCCCATCATGATTGCCGTTGCGCCGTCGCCGGGAATACCCAGTGTCAGCACGGGAATGAAGGCACCGCCTGATACAGCGTTGTTGCCTGCCTCGGAGGCTACAATGCCCTCGGGCTCACCATTGCCGAAGTTCTTGCTATGCTTAGACCAGCGTTTCGCCTGATCATAAGATACAAAGGAAGCAATATCGCCGCCGGTACCGGGCACGCAGCCGATAAAGGTACCGATGAAGGAGGAACGCAAAAGTGTGCTGAACACCCTCTTGATATCGTCAAACGAAGGCAGCAGACGGTCCAGCATCATATGCTGCTCCTTGCGTTCATTGTGATAATAATCCTCAATACTGCTCAACACCTGCGCAAAGGCGAACACGCCGATAAGCACAGGGATAAAGGATACGCCGCCCATAAAATAGTTGGTGTCCAGGGTGAAGCGGATAGCGCCGCTCATACCGTCAATGCCGACTGTTGCCAAGAACAGGCCGATAAGACCGCCCATAATGCCCTTGATAACACTGCCGGAGGAAACGCTCGTAATAATGCTGAGGCCGAAAATAGCCAAAGCAAAATATTCCGGCTTGGAAAACTGCAACGCAACCTTCGCCAGCTGCGGTGCCAGCAAAATCAGGCATACGGTACTGAAAATACCGCCGAAAGTGCTAGCCAAGGTAGAAAGACCGAGAGCACGTCCCGGCTGCCCCAGCTTCGTAGCCATCGGATAGCCGTCCAGAGTAGTCGCTACGGAAGCAGGCGTACCCGGAGTTTTCAGCAGGATTGCCGAAATACTGCCGCCGTAAATCGCACCGCAGTAAATTCCCAGCAGCATCAGAATGCCGCCGATACCGTGGAAGGTAAAGGCCAGCGGAAACAGCAGCGCCAAACCCATGTTAACGCTCAGGCCCGGCATACAGCCGAAGGCAATACCCACCAGCACGCCGAAGAAAAGTCCCAGAAGATTCATGGGGACGAAAATCATATTTAATGCGCTCATTATATCAACCATCAGTATGACCTCCTACTCCATGAAAACAGACTGCGGCATCTGCGTATGCAGCAGCATGCCGAAAACAAGATAAATAAACAGCAGACTAAGCACCGTTGTCAGGCCGATTACCTTATAATTGCGATAATCCATAAGACGCATAACAGCCGGAATCATAAGTGCCGCTGCCGGATAAAAGCCGAGAATGCTGATGAGCACGCAGAACACAACAACAAGTCCCATCATTAAATAAACGCGCTTGTTGCCTGTCGAAGAAAGCTGCACCTTCACGCCATGTAAATCAGTTTTATTGACAAAGGTATAAAGCAGCAGCAAAACCGAAACAGCGCCCAACACCGCTCCCAGCGTAAAAGGCCAGAAGCCCGGACCGGGGCCGTTCTCCGTAAACTCCAGCGGAAAAGCTGCCGCAGCCTGCATAATCAGACCGCCGATAACCGCGCCCAGCACGCCCACTATATAATTACATACTGCCATGTTATTCATATAAATCATCCTTAAACAACTCCGCCATCAAAATTGACGTCAATTCGATGCCAGACTAAATTGAGTAACCGAAATTTTATTGCATCATTAAAAGCAACATAAATTGAGTAACCGAAATCTTATTGCAAAGCTAAGAGCAAGCTACATTGAGTAATTAAAATCTCATTGCAAAGTTAAGCGCAAGCTACATTGAGTAATTAAAATCTTATTGCAAAGTTAAAAGCAATCTAAATTGAGTAATTAACATATCCCAAAGCGCATTTGCAATTTTAGTCAATAAAGGTATGGAACAACAGAAACGAGGGTACAAATTTTACCGAAGTTTCGTCTTTGTTCCACCTGAAATTGACGTTATGCCCTTTGGGCATAGGAAAATTGCGCATCGCGACGGGAATGTTAATTACGAATCACTAACATTGCTTTAATTCATTACGCCTCTTTAGGCCCAACACGCTTAGCCGCCGCCATAATCGCCAGACGACCATGCTCAAAAGTCAAACCGCCTTGGAAGAAAACATTAAACGGCTCACGGCACGGACCATCAGCGCTCAGCTCAATAGAAGCGCCCTGTACAAAAGTACCCGCAGCCATAATAATCTCATCCTGATAACCCGGCAGCGGACTCGGAACCGGCTCAACGTGCGCATCAACAGGAGAATTGCCCTGAATAGCAACACAGAAATCACACAGACGCTGCTTGCTCTCCAAGGTAATAGCCTGAATAATATCGCTGCGGCGTTCCTCCGGCAGAGGCTTAACAGCATAGCCAAGGCCTTTGAAAACAGCAGCCGCAAAAACAGCAGTCTTAACAGCCTGCACCACGATATGCGGAGCCAGGAAAAGTCCCTGATAGAACTCACGCGCGGTATCACCAAGAGTTGCGCCCATCTCGCCACCCAGACCGGGAGCAGTAAGACGGTAGGAAGCGTTCTCTACCAAATCGGCACGGCCGACAATATAACCGCCGGTAGGAGCCAGCCCGCCGCCAAGGTTTTTAATCAGAGAGCCTGCCATCAAGTCAGCACCAACCTCGGTAGGCTCCTGCTTCTCGATAAACTCGCCGTAGCAGTTGTCGACAAAGCAGATAACATTCGGGTTAGCTTCCTTAGCAGCACTGCAGATACGGCCGATTTCCGCAACGTCAATAGTCTTACGTTCGCTGCTGTAGCCGCAGGAGCGCTGAATATGAATCATCGTAGTCTTGGAGGTAACAGCATTTTTTACAGCCTCTAGGTCGACATGGTCGCCGGTCATCGGCAGCTCCTTGTAAGTTACGCCCAGGTCAACCAAAGAGCCGGGAGTTTTAACCGGAGAGCCGATAATAGTCTGCATAGTGTCATAAGGAGCACCAGTTACGGCAATCAGCTCATCGCCTGCGCGCAGATTGCCCAGCAGAGCAACTGCCAGCGCATGAGTGCCGCTGACAAACTGAGAACGCACCAATGCTGCCTCAGTCTTGAACAGCTCGGCATAAATCAGATCCAGAGTATCGCGGCCCACATCACTGTAGCCGTAGCCTGTAGTAGGCTTCAAGTAATAGTCGGAAACCATGTTATTACGGAAAGCCGCAATAACCTTTTCAGTATTGTACAAAGCTGCTGCTTCCAGCTCTGCGGTATGTTTAGCAACCTCAGCTAAGGCTGCCTGCTCTAATGCATTGTAATCAACCAAAATTCTCACCTGATATTTTTATATTTTTTAGCATTGCGCCAATTCATCCTAAGCCTTGGCATCTGCAGCAAGATACTTGGCAAACTGCTGCACCTGCTCCGCGTCCAGACGCACCTTCAGCAGTGTGCCCTCCGCCAGATATTCCTGCTCCAGTACCGTGCCTGCATCATGCAAGCGTCCTACCGCAGCAGAATCGCTGTAAGGCACGAGGAAGCTCTCCTCTACCGCCTTCAGCTTCAGGTTTTCTGCAATCAGCGCCAGCAGGCCGTCAAGATTATAACGTGCCTTAGCGGAAATGCAGATGCTGTTTTCTTCCTTGCTCAAACGCTCTGCCAGACCGGAATCCGGCGGCAGCTTATCAATTTTATTATAAACCGTGATAATCGTCTTATCCTTGGCACCCAGCTCATCCAGAACCTGATAAACAGCAGCAGCCTGCTCCTTATACAGCTCGTGGCTGACATCAATAACGTGCAGCAGCACGTCTGACTGCACAACCTCCTCCAGCGTAGACTGGAAGGCTGCAACCAGCTGATGCGGCAGGCGTTGGATAAAGCCGACAGTATCTGTCAAAATAGCCTGCTGCTTATTCGGCAGATCTAACTGGCGCGTAGTCGGGTCCAGCGTTGCGAAAAGCTGGTCCTGCGCATAGATATCCGAATTCGTCAGCGTATTCAAAAGCGTGGATTTGCCGGCGTTGGTATAACCAACAAGGCTTACCGTAGGCACACTTGCCTTCGCGCGTCCTGCTCGGTGCAGAGTGCGCACACTCTTAACCTTGCCGATACATTCCTTGATATAGGCAATGCGGTCACGGATGCGACGGCGGTCAACCTCCAGCTTAGTTTCGCCGGGACCGCGGGTACCGATGCCACCGCCAAGACGCGACAGCGCCAGGCCCTTGCCCATAATGCGCGGCAGCGTATATTGCAGCTGCGCCAGCTCAACCTGCAGCTTACCTTCATTAGTATGCGCACGTTGGGCGAAAATATCGAGGATGAGCGCCGTGCGGTCAAGCACACGCACACCCATTGACTGCTCAATATTACGCTGCTGTGCCGGCGAAAGCTCATCGTCAAAAATGCACAGGTCTACGTTCTCCTGCTGCACATAAAGCGCCAGCTCCTGCACCTTGCCGCGGCCGATAAAGAATGCCGGATCCGGTTTGGGGCGCTTCTGCAGAAAGCGTGCCACAACCTCCGCACCGGCAGTATCTGCCAGCTGCTTCAGCTCCTCCAAAGAATCCTCGGCCGTCCAGCCGCTGCTGTTGGGAGCACCGTATTCCATGCCCACGATAATCGCCCGCTCTGTTCCCTGCGCCAGGCTTGCACTGCCCGTCTGCTTGTCAAGGATGCGCTCCACCATCGCCGCCAGATTCGGGAAGAACACTCCCTCCGCCTCCTGCAGCGTCAGCGGTCCGTAGCATTCCACCTGATATTGCTCGTTATCGTCAATACCGGTAATCATGCCGAAGCTCATCTGCGACTGGCTGATATCCGGCGAAGTAACGCCGACAGCAATCATCGCATCAAAGCGGTTATTCTTCAGCGCGGAAATATCCACACCGCTCAGCAGCGGATTGCCGTTGGGATGGGTATGCACGCAGCGCACACCGCTAAGACGGCTGGCACCGCGTCTGCCCTCTACCGGAGGCAGCTCCACACTCTGATCATTGCCCACCGATACGGCAAGCACCTGACCGTTGCGCGCAACATAAACGCTCACCTCGCGGTTAATAAAATCAGTAACATCCGCCATACGCAACGCCAGCTCGCTTGTCAGCAGCTGACCGCCCTCCAGACGGATATCATAAAAGGTTTTTAATTCTTCAATAACGGAATTACGGATACCCTTCAGGTTGCCGTAAATTTCATTCGCCATGGGTATTCACCTCCAATTGGGGGTTAAATTAGCAATTTGCTTATTGAAAGGCTCCCCTTGGGGGGAGCTGGCGCCCGTCAGGGCGACTGAGAGGGGTTTACACTCTCTGTACTTTTCCCCCTCTCCGTCATCGCTACGCGATGCCACCTCTCCCCAAGGAGAGGCTTGTTGTCTTCTTGCTTCGCAGGCTCAAGCCATGACGACGCAGATGACGTATTATACTCAGTCGCCCTTTTTATTATCTTCTTGCCTTCGCAGGCTCAATATTAACCTTATACCCCTTGATAAAGTTCTTGTTCATCGCACCGATAACCTTTTCGGCTACATCCTCCGGTACCTCAACAAAGGTGAACTTATCATAAATATTAATCAGGCCGATATCACGCGCCGGAATGTCTGCTTCGATAGCAATGGTGCTGACAATATCCTTAACCATAATCTTCTGGCTGCGGCCGATGTTGATGAACAGGCGCACCATGCCCGGACGGCCGCCGGTATTGCGCAGGTCCTTGGACAGGATATCCTCCTGCGGAGCCTCCAGAGCCTTAATGCCCTCCTGCATCAGCTTCAGAGCTGCGGCAGCAACCTCTTCAGCGCTGTATTCATCCAGCAGGCTTTCGGCAATAGGCATATAGTCATGATATGCGTTCAGCTCCAGCACAGTCTGCATCTTGCTGATAATCTGGTCGCGCTGACGCTCGATAACGTTAGCAGCGGTCGGCAGCTGACGGCGTTGGATTTTAGTCTTGACGGTACGCTCAATCAGCTTCAGCTGACGGAACTCACGCGGAGTGATGAAGGTCATAGCTACACCGGTGTTACCTGCACGACCGGTACGGCCGATGCGGTGAACGTAGCTTTCCGGATCCTGCGGAATATCAAAGTTGATAACGTGGGTGATGTTGTCAACGTCGATACCACGGGCAGCAACGTCGGTAGCAATCAGCACATCAACAGCGCCCTCACGGAATTTCTTCATTACGCGGTCACGCTGGTTCTGGCTCAGGTCACCATGCAGGCCCTCAGCCATGTAGCCACGGCTGGAAAGTGCGATAGACAGGTCGTCAACACCCTTTTTGGTACGGCAGAAGATAATCAGCTTGCCGTCGATTTCTGCGTCCAGCAGACGGCACAGGCCTTCAATCTTATCCTTGGTTTCGAAATAGTATTGCTCAATCAGAGGTACAGTCAGCTCTTCCTTGGAAATGGTTACATTCTTCGGCGCCTTCATGTACTTCTTGGTCAGGCTCAGAATCGGACGGGGCATAGTTGCGGAGAACAGCAGAGTCTGGCGTTCAACCGGCAGGCTGCGCATAATTTCTTCGATATCATCAACAAAGCCCATATCCAGCATTTCGTCAGCCTCGTCCAGTACGAGGAATTTGATATGGTCCAGATGGATAGTACCGCGGTTGATATGGTCAATCAGACGGCCCGGGGTACCGATAACAATCTGCACATTGTTGCGCAGCGCACGGATCTGGCGTTCAATCGGCTGGCCGCCGTAAACAGGCAGTGCACGCACGCGGCGGGTACGGCCGATTTTGCCTACTTCTTCCGCAACCTGAATAGCCAGCTCACGGGTCGGAGTCATAATCAGCGCCTGAATATGCTTGAAGTCGGTAATTGCCTGCACCAGAGGAATACCGAAAGCAGCGGTTTTGCCGGTACCGGTCTGTGCTTGGCCGATAACGTCGTTACCTTCGAGCACCAGGGGAATAGTAGCGGCCTGAATCGGAGAAGGCTCTTCGAAGCCCATGTCAGTCAGGGCGGTTACAATTTTTTTGTCCAGCTCTAAGCTGCCGAACATCTCTTTTTGAATGGTCATTAATGTTTATCCTCCATATTGTTTTTTTCTTCTAATAATTTATCAATAGCCATGGAAATAGCTGTCTGAGCTATTCTCAGCTTATTTTCTGTTCGTGTCGACATGAAACGGTGCTCCTGACAATATACCACGTCGTCAGTAGCAACGGCAATATATACAAGGCCTACCGGCTTGCCCTCACTGGCTCCCGGTCCGGCGTTGCCCGTAATGCTCACACCATAATCACTGCCCAGCTGCTTGCGCACGCCCAGCGCCATTTCGCAGGCGGTTTCGCGGCTGACAGCACCGTATTTTGCCAGCGTATCTGCCTGTACATTGAGCAGCTTCTGCTTAGCCATATTAGTGTAGCTGACGATGCTTCCCAGCAGATACTCACTGCTTCCCGGCACATCCGTAACCAGACTGCTGGCAAGACCGCCGCTGCAGGATTCCGCAAAGGCAATAGTTTTGCCCTGCTTCAGCAGCTCCTGCCCTAAGCAGGCCGCCAGCGTGGCATCATCCACACCGTATATATAATTATCAACACTCTTGCGTACCTTGGCTTCCATAGCGTCGAGCAGCTTGACTGCCTCTTTATCATTGGCAGCCTTCGCCGTAAGCCTGATGAGAATTTCACCGTAGCGGGCATAAAGCGCAATCGTCGGATTTGTCTGCGCCATAATCAGCTCGTCGAGCTTGGATGCTACCATAGATTCGCCGATACCGCGCAGATGCAGAGTGCGCGACATGATAATGCCGTGCTCGCTGAAGCGCTGCAGCATTCGCGGCAGCAGCTGCTTTTCGCACACATCCGTAAGCTCGCTCGGAGGTCCTGGCAGCATAATGAAGATTTTGTCCTTATATTCCAGCCACAGTCCGGGAGCGGTACCCACATCGTTCTGCAGTACCTCGGCCCCGATGGGCACATACGCCTGCTTTTCGTTATTTTGCGAGGGGCAAAGTCCCTTCTTGGCAAAATATGCATCTATGCGGCCCCATGTATCCAAATCAAGATAGCCTTCGGTATGACAAACCTCCATCACCATCTCCTTGGTAATATCACCGCGCGTCGGCCCCAAGCCGCCGCTGGTAATGATGATATCGGCGCGCTGCATGGCCTGCTCCAGCACTGCGCGCATACGCTCCGGATTATCTCCGACCGTAGTGTGATATAAAACATCAAAGCCTATATTGTTCAGCTTGCGGGATAAATACTGCACATTGGTGTTTAAAATTTCACCCAGCAGCAGCTCCGTCCCGGTAGTAATGATTTCAACCTTCATCTGCTGTCACCCTCTCACCGGTTATTTTGACTCTTACAGCAACGCTCTTAAACCAGCTCTGCCACCATTTCATAGGTAAAACCTTGCAGAATACGTACTCTTACCATCTGGCCTACCTTCAGCTCGGCGGCATTTTCGATAAAGATGTTGCCGTCGATATCAGGTGCCTCGTGATAGGAACGTCCTACCGCAAGAGCGGGGTTTTCTTCATCAAAGCCTTCGACGATAACGTCCAGCTCCTCATCCTCGCGCTCCTGATGGATTTCTTCGGAAATACCTGCCTGCAGCGCCATCAGCTCATGATAGCGGTTTTCCTTAACCTCAGGCTCAATCTGGTTTTCCATAGCGCCGGCCACAGTACCCTCCTCTTGGGAATACTGGAACACGCCTGCGTTTTCAAAGCGCTGCTTTTCAACAAAGTCCATCAGCTCCGCAAAATCCTCGTCGGTTTCACCGGGGAAGCCCACGATAAAGGTAGTGCGGATAGTAATTCCCGGAATACGCTCACGCAGCTTGGCCAGAAGCTCTTCTACCTGCGCACGTGTATCGTAACGGTTCATGCTGTCGAGCAGTCTGTCGCTGGCATGCTGCAGAGGAATATCAATATACTTGCACACCTTGTCGCATTCGGCAAAGGCTGCAATCAAATCGTCCGTAAAGTTGTTGGGATACAGGTACATAACGCGAATCCACTTAATGCCCTCCAGCTCGTTGAGGTCACGCAAAAGCTGCGGCAAAAGCAGCTTGCCGGTGAGGTCCTCGCCGTAGCGGGTGGTGTCCTGCGCAACTACAATCAGCTCCTTGACGCCGTGAGCAGCAAGGCTTCTTGCCTCTGCCATAACCTCATCATAAGGACGGCTGGTGTAGGGACCGCGCAGCTGCGGAATAATGCAGTAGGAGCAGCAGTTGTCGCAGCCCTCGGCAATTTTCAGATACGCCATGTAATCAGGCGTAGTCAGCATTCTGGGCGGAGCCTGCACATTTTTGCTTTCCAGCTTCTGCAAATGCTTTACGCGCTTGCCTGCCAGCACCTGGTCGATAACCCAGCCGATATCGGTGAAGCTGTCGGTGCCGACGATAGCGTCAACCTCAGGCATGCTTTCGAAAAGCTCGTCTGCATAACGCTGGCCGAGGCAGCCTGTCATAATCAGATACTTGCAGCTGCCCTCCTCCTTGTATTGCGCCATTTGTAAAATTGTGCTAATGGATTCCTCCTTCGCACTTTCGATAAAACCGCAGGTATTAACAATAATCAGTTCGGCATCTGCGGGATCATTGGTAATCTCCAGCTGCTTATCCTTGATAATACCCAGCATAACTTCAGAATCTACCAGATTTTTGGGACAGCCGAGGCTGACCATACCTATTTTCATTCTTTACCTCCAAAACCTGCTGCCCTCACCCAAGCTGTCGGGACAGCAAGCAAGAGCATAAATCACTATAATCTAATCACTAATCACTGATGACTAACAACTAATCATTAATCACTAATCACTATTTACTGAATCTTACCTTACTCAGCCACTTATTCGTCAGTCCGTCCTGCTTATCAGGCTCCAGATAGCTGCTGTTGAGCCAGATTTTATCGGCATCGGCGGCAGCCTCGTCAAAGCCACGCGGGAACAGGAAAAGATAGCCTGTAGCATTTTCCTGCGCTATCGCCTGCACCTGCTCGCTTGTCAAAAGCCATTCCATAACGGCAATACCCTGCAAATCATCGGCAGTGTTCTTAAAGAGGCCTACGCAGAAAAGATTTACCGGCGTGCCTTCCTTGGGATAGACAACATAAGCAGGAAATTTATTTTCCAGATATTTAAAAACGTAGCTTTGTCTGGTTATGGCCACATCCGCATCACCCACCGCCGCCATGCGCACAGGTGTAAAGGGAAACTTGGAATATTGCCCGATAAAGCGGTTGATATTGCCTAAATACTCCAGCGATTCATCCTCGCCGAAGCGGTCTGCCAGACCTGCCAGAAAGTTTTGCGTGCTGTTGCTGTCGGATAAATTTTCCAGAGCAATGCGCAGCTGCTCTTTTTCTGCCAAATCCTGCCAGCTGCAGATATTGGCCTGACCGACAGTACGGGCGTACTGCTGGTTGACCAGAAAAACTATCGGATCATAGAAAACACCGTACCAGCTTAAATCCGCATCACGGAACTTCTGCGGCAATCTGTCGCCATCGGCAAAGGCCACAGGCTTCAGGCTTCCCTGACGCTTCAGGCCGGCAAGCGTGCGCTGCTCGGCCAGCACAACGTCCGGCAGCTCCCCGCCAGGCTTCAGCTCGTAAATAGCCTTCAGCTGCAGCTTATCCTTCTGCTCCTTGTTAAAGGCATCCACCAGATTTTCAGTAAATTTATTATCAAGCTCGGAATACAGGATAACGGTTTTTTCCCCTGCGTTCTGTACAGGAGCAGGCTGCTCACCGCAGCCTCCCGTCAGTATTCCGGCCAATATCAGCACTAAAAAGATACAACGGATCATCTCATCCCTCCGTTACTATCTGCGGCGCTTATCCTCACGCCTTTTTCCGCCGGTACTGCCTGAAGCGGTACTGCGCGTTGCATTGCGCGCTCCACTGCCGGCAGTACTGCGGGTTGCATTACGCTTCAGTCCGCGAGATGCATCACGCTTTGCGCCACGCGCTCCGCCGCGCTGCTCCTGCTCCGTATGCAGCAAACATTTAGGCCCGTTGCCCACAAGGTCCATACGGCCTGCCTTCTGCAGCGCCTCCAGCACCAGCTTACGGTTACGCGGAGCACGGTACTGCATCAGCGCACGCTGCATTGCCTTATCATGCGGATTGCGGGCCACAAATACGGTTTCACCGCTTTCCGGGTCGATGCCGGAATAATACATCGCCGTCGCCGCACTGCCGGGAGTAGGAATGAAGTCCTGCACCTGCTCCGGATTGTGCTTGATGTCACGCAAAAACTCTGCCAGCTCAATAGCATTGTTCAGCGTGCAGCCCGGATGGCTGGAAATAAAATACGGCACCAGATATTGCGGCAGGCCGATTTCTTTATTTTTTTGCGCATAAAGGCGCATAAACTTCAGATAAACATCCTTGCCGGGCTTGCCCATACGCGCCAGAACCTGCGGTGCGATATGCTCGGGCGCCACCTTCAGCAGACCGCTGATGTGATAGCGGCACAGCTCATCGAGGAAATCCTGCTTTTTATCCGCCAGCATATAATCATAACGGATACCGCTGCGGATAAACACCTTCTTGACGCCCGGTAAAGCGCGCAGCTTGCGCAGCAGCGCTATATAATCGCTGTGGTCGGCATCAATATTGTGGCACGGCTTGGGGAACAGGCACTGTCTGTCCTTGCACACGCCGTATTTCAGCTGCTTGGCACAGGAAGGATGGCGGAAGTTGGCCGTAGGGCCGCCGACGTCATGGATATAGCCCTTGAAGCCGTCCAGCTGCGTCAGAATCTTAGCTTCGCGCAGAATAGATTCATGGCTGCGAGCCTGAATGATGCGGCCCTGATGCGCATGAATAGCGCAGAAGGAACAGCTGCCGAAGCAGCCTCTGCTGCTGACAAGGCTGAACTGAACCTCCTCCAGCGCCGCAACGCCTCCCTTGGCATCGTAGCTCGGATGCCACTTACGCATATAGGGCAAATCATAGATAGCGTCCATCTCCTCCATCGTCAGCGGGAAGATGTTCGGATTCTGTACGATATATTTCTTCTGTCCCTTCTGGACTACGATTTTGCCATAAAACGGGTCCTGCTCCTTGCTCTGCAGCTTGAAGGCTCTGGCAAATTCCCTGCGGTCGTCCTTGATAGCCCTCCAGTCGGGAAGCTCCACATATTCCTCATCGGGCAGAGTATCGGACATATAGGCCGTACCGCGGATGTAATGCATATCCTCGGCAGAGGCACCGCCTGCCAGATAATCAGCAATTTCCACTACCTGCTTTTCGCCCATGCCGTAAACCAAAAGGTCCGCGCCGCTGCTCTCCAGAATAGAAGGCATCAGCTTGTTTTCCCAGTAGTCAAAATGCACAAAACGGCGCAGGCTGGCTTCAATGCCGCCGATAATTACAGGCATATCCGGCCACAGCTGCTTGACGAGCTGCGCATAAACGGCCGTAGCATGGTCGGGACGCTGTCCCACCGCACCGCCTGCGGTATATTTGTCGACAGAACGCTCATTCTTGGCTGCCGTATAACGGCACAGCATGGAGTCAAGGTTGCCGCCGGAAATAAGCACGCCCAGTCGCGGCTTGCCCAGCTCTGCCATATATTCTGCTTTATCCCAACGCGGCTGGCACAGCATAGCTACCTTGTAGCCCTGCGCCTCCAGCACACGGCAGATTACTGCCGGACCGAAGGAAGGATGGTCTACATAAGCATCGCCACTGATAAACAGAAAGTCAAGCTGCTCCCAGCCACGCTCGGCAATTTCTTGAGCGGAAATTGGTAAAAACTGTTTCATTAAAAACTCCTGAACAAATTATTATTTCTTCTTATCGGCCTTCACTTCGCCGGCAGCCTGTGGCTGCTGCGGCTCCGCCTGCTTAACCTCAGCCTGCGGCTTCGGTTCCTCTGCCTTCGGCGCAGGTGCGGCTGCAGCGGGCTGCGGCGCTTCCTCTACTGCGGCAGCAGGTGCGGCCTTGGCTTCAGGCTGCGGTGCAGCCTCCTCTGCCTTAGCTGCGGCTGCAGGCTGTGCGGGAGCGTTGCGCAGATAGGTCTTGACTGCCACGCCATGCTCGCCCTTCAGGTCAACAGCCTCGCCGTTCACCTTGATGCGGACAACGCCGATATTGCCGTACTTGACAATCAGCTTATCCTTAGCCTCGAAATGCTTGCTTTCCTTAGCATGCAGAATGCCGGCAAAAAGCTCCTTGCCGTCGGCACTTGCCTCCAGCCAGCAGTCACCCTCGGCCTCCAGGTCAACGGTAACCTTGTCCAGCACTGCAGGTGCTTTAGCTTCAGGCTTAACCTGCTCGGTCTGCTTGGCCTCATCCTTAGGCATATTTTTAAAATAGTTAATCGTAGCGGGAATAGCAAAATAGCCTGCCGTGAGCACCGCTACCGCTGCTAAGCCTGCCAGGCACTGCTTCATCGGCAGCTTCGGCAAACCCGGCATTTCAAAGCGGCCTGTACCGCTGCCGATATCACGCTTATCCTTCAGCTGGATGTTGAGACGGACCTTTTCCACCTCACGGATACCCTGGCTACGTACAGCCTCTGCCGCCATACCGGCAGCACTTGCTTTATATTCATTAACAAGCTCCGGACCGTTCAGTCCCAGATAATTACCGTAGTTGCGGATTATTCCCTTCAGGAAAACCTCGCCCGGAGTCTTGTCATATTCATCATTTTCTACAGCCTGCAGATAACGGCTGCGGATACTAGTAGCCTTTTCGGCATCAGCAAGAGAGATACCCTTGGCCAGTCTTGCTTCTTTCAAAATTGCGCCGACAGTCTTTTCCTTATCATCCATTTCGCCTGCACCTCCGCTTATTCACGGCGCAGGAAGCGTTCCTCTGCTTCCTTGCGCGACATTATAACCTCTCGTGGCTTGCTGCCTACGGATTGACCGACAATGCCCAGCTCCTCCATGCTATCTACCAGACGCGCCGCACGCGTATAGCCTATGCGGAAGCGTCGCTGCAGCATGGAGCTTGATGCCTGCCCCATGTCCAGCACAAGGCTCAGGGCATCCTCAAAAAGCTCATCCTCTGCAGGCGCATTGGAGCCTGCATCCTCGGCATTATGGCCTTTATTATCACATTCCAGCTCCTGCTCTGTTACTTCTTCGCTGTAATTTACAGGAATGGACTGCTTGATAATGAAATCTACTATTTTATTCAGCTCATCATCGCTGACGAAGGCACCCTGCACACGCACGGGCTTGTTGTAGCCCATGGGGTAAAAGAGCATATCGCCCTTGCCCAGCAGCTTTTCGGCACCGCCCATATCAATAATGGTGCGCGAATCTGTCTGCGAGGATACGGCAAAAGCAATACGTGAAGGAATATTCGCCTTGACGATGCCTGTAATAACATCTACGGACGGACGCTGGGTTGCCAGAATCAGATGGATACCGGCAGCGCGGGCCTTCTGTGCCAGACGCAGGATGGCATCCTCCACATCAACCTTGGCTACCATCATCAGGTCTGACAACTCGTCGATGATGATTACGATATAAGGCATCTTTTCGGCGGCCTGTGCGTTATAGGTTTTGATGTCACGCACACGGCTGTCGGCAAACGCCTTATAACGGCGCTCCATTTCCGCTACCGCCCAGTGCAGCGCGCTGGCTGCCTTTTTCGGCTCGGTGACGACAGGTGTCAGCAGATGCGGAATACCGTTGTAATTAGACAATTCTACGACCTTAGGGTCGACAAGAATCAGTTTAACCTCGTCCGGGGTAGCACGGCACAAAAGACCGGCGATAATCGTATTGATGCACACCGATTTACCGGAGCCCGTGGAGCCTGCTACCAGAAGGTGAGGCATTTTCGCAAGGTCGGCGGAAATAATATCACCGCTGATATCCTTGCCCAGACCGATGCACAGATGCTCCTTAGCATTGCGCACACTGCCTGCCTCCACAACCTCACGGAAGCACACGGGATCGTTCTTCGTGTTCGGCGCTTCGATGCCGATGGCGGATTTGCCGGGAATCGGCGCCTCGATACGCACACCGGGAGCAGCCAGACGCAGGGCAATATCATCCGCAAGGTTCACCACCGAGCTTACCTTCACGCCTGCCGCAGGCTCCAGCTCAAAGCGGGTAACCGACGGTCCGCGCGTTACGGCAACAACTCTGGCGCGCACCTTGAAGTCTGCCAAAGTCTGCTCCAGCACCGCACATTGGTCCATGATGTCCTTCTGATAGGTGGACGGGTCGCTGGCCTTCGGCGTATCCAAAAGCTCCAGCGGAGGCAGCTGATAGCTGCTCGCGGCCTGCGCTTCAGGCTCATATGCTGCAGCGGTCTGCTGAGCAGGCGCCGCTGCGGCAATTTTATCCGCGCTGTCAAAAATCGTTACGGCCGGCTTCTCCGGTTCGGGCTCAGGCTGCGGCTCCGCCTTAACAGGTGCTGCAAACGCTGCTGCCTGCTCCTCGCGATAGGTATTGCGGATTACGGAAGCAGGACGCTCCGGCTCCGGCTCAGGCTCGTGTTCGGCAGCCGGCGGCTCCGCATCATCCAGAAAGCGGCTGTCCGGCTCGTAATCATCGTCATAATTGATAATCGGTCTTACAATGACCTCTGGTTTGGACTGCTCCCATTCGGGCAGCTGCACCGGGTCACGCTCTATTTCCTCTTTTAAAGGAGATTTTTCGTAAACGCTCTTGTTTTTGGTAAAGCCTAAAATGCTTCTGAAGGCACTTTTCTTCTGCACGCCCTCGTTGAAGGCATCAAACTCGGGGCTTGTATAGTTGCTGATAACGTTATCCGCAGGAGCGGCATGCTGTTGAGGCGCGGCACTCTTGCGTTTGAACACAGCTCTTACCGCAGGCTCCGGACGCTTGCGCTCCTCCCTCACCTTGTCGTCGGGGCGCACCAGCGTAATCTCATCGGAGGTCAGGTAATCCTGCCACAGCTCCCACCATTTGCGCAGCGGCAGCACCAGGCCAAGCAGCCACAGCCAGCCTAAGGCCAGAATGACGTAAACCGTCACATCACCGGCAAAGGAACGCAGCAGCTTCAGCAAAAGGCCGCCTATAAGACCGCCGCCCTCCGCTATCAGCGAAGGCTCCAGCTCAGAGCCAACAGGCACAAAAACATGATGAGCTGTGCCTGTAAGGCACAGCGTCACCAAAGTAAAAATTAATGTTCTCTTGTTAAAAACACCAAATTGTCCTTTAAGCAAAGCAAAGGACGCAGCAAAGAAAGCCAAAGGCAGCAGAAAGATACCCTTACCCAGCAGATGCTGCTCCACCAGATAAGCATAATGCATTACGCCGTCCTCAGCCGTCATAAGAAGAGCGGCTGCAAACAGCAGACCCATAAGCAGGCAGACAACGCTGACAGGGCGCGAGTAGCTTCTATTCTGTTGCTTCCTTCTTCTTTCCTTGCGCAAGATAAGACAACTCCTAAAATCGCAGCTGCCGGCAGTCATCCTTTATCAGCTGACTGCTGACAACCGTTCACAAAAAACTATTCACTAATCACTGAAAGCTATCAGATTTCCATGATAATCGGCAGAATCATCGGACGGCGACGGGTTCTTTCGAACAGGAAGCGTCCCAGAGAATCACGCACGGTGGACTTGATTGCCGACCATTCGGAAACATTGTTTTCCTCGCAGCGGTCCAGGGCAGCCTGCACCTTGTCGCGTGCTTCATCCATCAGGTCCTCGGCCTCGCGTACATAAACAAAGCCGCGGGAAACGATATCCGGACCGGAAACCACATGGCAGGATTCCTTGTCGATGGTTACAACAACAATCATAATACCGTCCTGAGAAAGCTGACGGCGGTCGCGCAGTACAATGTTGCCTACGTCGCCGACACCCAGGCCGTCAACCAGCACCTTGCCTGCAGGCACCTTGCCGTTAATGGTAATGCTGCTCTTGGTCAGCTCGATAACGCTGCCGTTTTCACCGATAACAATGTGGTCTGCCGGCATGCCAAGGGATTTTGCCAAGTTAGCATGCTTAACCAGGTGACGGTATTCACCATGCACAGGCATGAAGAAACGCGGACGCACCAGATTGTGCATCATCTTGATTTCCTCCTGGCTGGCGTGGCCGGAAACGTGGACGCCGTTGCTCTTTTCATAGATAACGTCCGCACCCAGCTTGTACAGATGGTCGATAGTACGGGAAACGAGCTTTTCGTTGCCCGGAATCGGTGTAGCAGAAATAATTACTGTATCACCGGGCATAATATCAACTTTTTTATGGTCATTCATAGCCATACGGGTAAGTGCGCTCATAGGCTCGCCCTGACTGCCGGTGGTGATAATAACAACCTTTTCCGGCGTATAGTTATGAGTTTCGTCAATATCAATCAAAACGCCCTCGGGAACCTTCAGGTAACCCAGCTCCTTAGCGATATTTACAACATTCACCATGCTGCGGCCGATAACTGCTACCTTACGGTCATACTTTACAGCAGTATCAATAACCTGCTGAATACGATGTACGTTAGAGGAGAAGGTTGCTACGATAATACGGTGCTTAGCATAGCGGAACTCCTCGTCAAAGGTCTGGCCAACCATTTTTTCGCTGGGAGTGAAGCCCGGACGCTCGGCGTTGGTGCTGTCTGCCAGCAGGCACAGTACACCGCGGTCGCCGTATTCGGCAAATTTATTGAATTCCATAACCTGTCCGTCAACAGGAGTGTGGTCGATTTTGAAGTCACCGGTGTGGATGATAACACCGATAGGAGTAGTAATCGCGATAGCAACAGCGTCGGGAATGCTGTGGTTTACGCGGATGAAATCGAGCTTAAAGGCACCGGCGTTAATCTTGTCACCGGGTTTTACTACGTGCAGGTTTTCGTTGCCTACACCGTTTTCCTTCAAGCGGCCTTGTAAAATACCCAGAGTAAGTGCGGTACCATAAACGGGACAATCAATTTGCTTCATAACATAGGGCAGCGCACCGATATGGTCCTCGTGACCATGTGTCAGAAAGATACCCTTAATTTTATCTTTATTCTCAACCAAATATGTAATATCGGGAATAACCAAGTCAATGCCGAGCATATCGTCTTCAGGGAACATCAGGCCTGCATCAATCAGGATCATGTCGTCCCCATAACGGAATACCGTCATATTTTTACCAATTTCGCCCAAACCACCCAGCGGGATAATCTGGACCTTATGTTGAAATTTACCCAAAAAAAATACACCTCCATTTTTTATTTTACATTCTTCCGTACAAATGTAGAAATTGAATTTGATACTGTGTCCGCACACATACTCTCTACTTTATTATACACTAAATATGGGCTATTGACAAATAGTGATACATATTTTTTGTGAAAAGTTTGTTGCCAAACGGATGATTTTTTGGCAGAGGTAAAGCGCATGCAAAAAGCGGCTGCGGGCAAGGTGCGCCCCCTTACTCCCTTGACATTCCCTTGTATTTCAAGTAAACTTAAACTAAGTTCTTCAAACCCGCAAGTAACCTTACGCCTCCGGCTCATTTACCTGCGGACACGGAAGTTTGACAGTTGCAAAAGTAAAAAAACGCTGAAGGCCGCATATAGCCTATATTTTTTTGTCAAAATTCTTGTCCGCCCCTTGAGTACTTTTGCGTACTGTGTTATAATATACATATCGAGGTGATCACTATGCGGCTTAAAATAACAAAATCTAAAAACGCTCAATCTCTATACGTCATTCGTTCAACCTACGAAAACGGTAAACATTCTTCAAAAATTGTTGAAAAACTTGGTACTTACGCTGAACTGTCCAAAATACACAACGATCCAATCGCTTGGGCTAAACAATATATCCGTCAACTTAACGATAAAGAAAAAGAGGCTACAAGAAAGGTTTTACTTCAATTTTCTCAAGACAAATCTATCCCTAAAGATTTCCAGAAATCTTTCAATATTGGTTATCTCTTTTTACAATACATCTATTATATGCTCGGTTTACATAAATTAACTGCTAATATTTCTTCTAAATATAAAATCGCCTATGATTTTGATTCTATTTTTTCTCGTCTCATCTATAGCAGAATTATCTTTCCGGCCTCTAAGCTATCCACTTTTTCTGAGTCTAAAAAATTTCTTGAACAACCTGATTTTCAATTACAGCATGTTTATCGTGCTCTTGATATTATTGCTAAAGAAGACTCGTATCTGCAGTCCGAGCTCTACAAAAACAGCTGCACACTTTCTAAGCGTAATGACAGCATACTATTCTATGATTGCACAAACTTCTTCTTTGAAAGCGAATCCCAGTCTGGCATTCGACAATATGGCTGCTCTAAAGAACACCGGCCTTCTCCTATTGTAGAAATGGGATTGTTTATGGATGGTGATGGTATACCTCTGGCTTTTTCTATCTTTGAAGGAAATAAAAATGAACAGCAATCTCTTATCCCATTAGAGCAACAAATTATTAAAGATTTTGCTCACTCCAAATTTGTTGTTTGCACGGATGCAGGTCTTTCTTCTTTTCAAAACCGCTGCTTTAACAACAAAGCTAATCGTGCATTTATTACTACTCAATCCATTAAAAAACTCAAATCTTATCTAAAAGAGTGGTGCCTTGATACTCATGGATGGTATGCTGAAGGTTTTAATAACGATTTCGATATAAGCTCTTTGCAAAACGATGAAACCCTTATTGAGAAATATAAAAACACTATCTTTTTCAAAGAACGCTGGATTAACGAAAATGGGTTAGAACAAAAACTCATTGTAACTTTCTCTCTAAAGTATAAGTTTTACCAGCAAAACATTCGCAAAAGCCAAGTTGACCGTGCTAAACAGATTATAGCAAACGGACCTTCTAAGTTGAAAAGTAATAACCCTAATGATTGTAAACGCTTTATTACGAAAACAAGTATTACACCAGATGGAGAAATTGCTAAGAAAACTAATTTATCTCTTAATGAAGATAGAATAGAAAATGAAGCTAAATATGATGGCTTTTATGCTGTATGTACCAACCTTGATGAAAGCGCTTGTAGAATAGCTGATATTAACCGCAACCGTTGGGAAATTGAAGAGTGCTTCCGTATTATGAAAACTGACTTTGAAGCTAGACCTGTCTACCTACAGAATGATGAGCGTATAAAAGCTCATTTTATGACATGCTTTTTATCTCTCATAATTTTTCGTTATCTAGAGAAAAAACTCAACTACAAATACACTAGTAGTGAAATAATTAAAACTTTACGCTCCATGAACCTAACAGAAGTTGGACATGAAGGTTTTATTCCAAGCTACACAAGAACAGATATTACAGACCATTTGCATGAAGTTTTTAGTTTTCGTACTGATTACGAAATTCTAAGCAAGCAAACGATGAAAAAAATTTTAAAATTAACCAAGGATCCTATAAAAAGTACTCACAATTAAAAAACAGAAAAAGCCCGAAAAACGCAGTAACCATGCGCTTTCCGAGCCTTTTATTCTTTTTCAACTGTCAAAGATGGGATTATATTGTAGCATAAATTGCGCCTGCTGGCAAAAGCAACGGCATTTCTGTATGTTAAAAAGCCGTTAAAGCGCATATAAGCAAAAGCTCTTAGAAAAACACCTCATTCTTGTTTCTGACATCCTTGAATGCAGCAAGCATGTTATCGGTTTTTTGCTGCAATGGTAGCGGAAGAATTCTTGCCTGCTTCGGACATGCATGAACGCAGGCCATGCAAAGAATGCATTTTGCTGCATCCGTAGCCATCTTGCCATCCTCATTCAATATAGCATCTGTCGGGCAGATTTTTGCGCATGCTCCGCACGCTGTGCAGGATGGCAGCGAAAGCGGCGCTGCCGCCACCTTCATCTCCGGCTTATAGGGGCGGTTACCGGGAACCTGAACATTTTCTGCGGAAGCACTGTTCTTCACCGCTTCGGCAAATGTACGTATCTCTTTTATATCCTCCGCATCCGGTCTGCCGGCGCCTACCTCGGGTACAATAGAATGCTGAGCCACAAAGGCAGCAGATGCTATTACCGTAAAGCCGCCTTGAATCAGAATGTCATTCATCTCCAGCAAAGCATCTTCATAGGCCCTGTTACCATAAACAGCGATAGTTACAGCCTGCTTTCCCTCACCGGCAAGCGTTTTTATTTTTTCACGCACGACAGAAGGAATTCGTCCGGCAAATACAGGTGCCGCAACAATAATCAGCTCACCCTGCGGTTGCTCCGTCGGCGTTTGCTTATCTCTCAAATCATGCCATACTGCATCTTTGCCTACGGCAGCGGCAAAAATATCGCTCACCTTTTTCGTTCCTCCCGTGGGACTGAAATAATAAATCTCCATTTTATCTGACATTTTTCGTCCTCCTTTGCTTTGCACATGCTTATAATCATTTTAACTGTAGCTTCTTCGAAAACTTTTTTTCTCTTAAGCAATAATTATGCATCACCTGATATTATTGTAAAACAAAAAGCAGGATATGGCCAGCGCATAAATATGTACAAACGCAAAAATCCCTTAGCTATGAGTTTTCTACCCGCAGCTAAGGGATTATTTTTACTATTATAATGTATCAGAAATTATTCAAACTCAATAGTAGCAGGCGGTTTGGTGGTATAGTCAAAGAGTACGCGGTTGATGTGCTTAACCTCATTAACGATACGATTAGCCGCAGTAGTAATAGTTGCCGGCGGCAACATGGTTACTTCTGCAGTCATGAAGTCGGTGGTAGTTACCGCACGCAGAGCGATAGCATAATCATAGGTACGCTCGTCGCCCATAACGCCAACGCTACGCATATTGGTCAGAGCTGCAAAGTACTGGCTCGGACGCTCGCTCATCGGCAGCTTGTCTACCTCTTCACGATAAATTGCATCTGCATCCTGTACGATAGCAACCTTTTCCGGAGTTACATCGCCGATGATGCGGATTGCCAGACCTGGTCCCGGGAACGGCTGACGTGCTACCAGGTTTTCAGGCAGGCCCAGCTCACGGCCGGATTGACGAACCTCGTCCTTGAACAGGTCACGCAGAGGCTCAACGATTTCCTTGAAATCAACAAAATCAGGCAGACCGCCAACATTATGATGGCTCTTAATAGTTGCAGATTCGCCGCCGAGGCCGCTTTCTACAACATCAGGATAAATGGTGCCCTGTGCCAGATAGTCAACAGCACCGATTTTCTTAGCTTCTTCTTCAAATACGCGAATGAATTCTTCGCCGATAATTTTACGTTTGCCTTCCGGAGCAGTTACGCCTGCCAGCTTGCTGTAGAAGCGCTCGCGTGCGTCAACGCAGATGAAGTTGATATCGAACTGACCACCTTCACCGAAAACAGCGCAAACCTCTTCACGCTCGTTTTTGCGCAACAGACCATGGTCTACAAATACGCATGTCAGTTGCTTGCCGATAGCCTTAGCCAGCATAGCGGCACAAACGCTGGAATCAACACCGCCGGAGAGTGCGCACAGAACCTTGCCGTCACCGATTCTTTCTTTCAGTTCGGCAACAGTCTGCTCTACGAAGGAATCCATTTTCCAGGTACCTGCACAGCCGCAAACGTTGTAAACGAAGTTGCTCAGCATCTTGGTGCCGTTTTCGGTATGCAGAACCTCGGGATGGAATTGTACACAATATAATTTGCGTGCTTCATCCTCAGCAGCAGCAACCGGGCAGTTCGGGGTGCTGGCAACAATTTTGAAGCCGGGAGCTGCGGTTTCGATATAATCGTTATGGCTCATCCAGCAAACATTCTTCTCGGAAAGGCCGGCGAACATCGGGCTGGTAGTGTCGAGATCAACAACGGTTTTGCCGTATTCGCGCTCGGGAGCTACGCATACATGACCGCCGAGCATATGCATCATCAGCTGGCTGCCGTAGCAAATGCCCAGAACAGGTACGCCCCAGGTATAGATTTCCGGATCAATAGTAGGAGAATCCTCCAGATAAGCACTGTTAGGACCGCCGGTAAAAATAATTCCTTTAGGATTTTTAGCCTTAATTGCTTCCAGGCTATGCTTATAGGATACGATTTCGCAGTACACACCGCTTTCACGTACGCGTCTTGCGATTAACTGGTTATACTGCCCGCCGAAGTCAATTACGAGCACCATTTCTTGTGCATTGTTTTGCATCAATCCTTCACTCTCCTTCAAAAATAAACATGCTGCTTACATAGCAGTTATGTAAAAAATTATACGTTTTTAATATATTATAGATTACCATAAACGGCATGAAAATGCAATGAAAATGCTATTTCACCGTCATAATGACATGTTCTGGCCGAAGTATAAAGCAAGCTGCTCTTATAATGTACTTTGCCGCAATAAATAATGGTAAGCTTGAACGCAAACATCCCATATTCAAATATCATTAATGACTGCTAAATTGAAATTTACAAATCTTTCAGAAAATGCTATAATATTTTTTAGGTATGTCGCAAGGCTACCTAGGGAGTATTAGCTGCCAGAAATTCTAAAAAATCTGACAGCACCTATTTTAGGAGGGATATAATGCAGCAAAATGCAGATGTGAAGGATTTAGCACAAAAAGTGATAAATCAAAACAAATCACAAAACAACAAAAGTCAATTTATTCTATGGATGGGCGCATTGGTAGTCGGTGCCATTCTCGGTTATATGGGAATCAAACCCCTTAATGAATTATTCAATTTCATCGCTACCGTTTATACACGCCTCTTCCAATTTATCGCCGTACCTACCATTGCTTTAGCCGTAATTACTACATTGGCTGCTTTGGGCAGCAAAAAAGAAACCGGCCAGATTTTTGCTCACGCCGTAGTTTACACCTTTTTGACTACTGTTTGTGCAGCAGGCATCGGTCTTGCTATCTATCTTTGGGTAGCTCCCGGCAACCTGCCGGCAGAGGTAGTTGGCAGCGGCATGTCCAATGTACCGCAAAATCTTGGCAAGTTAAGCTACTATGACCACATTTTAAATGTTATTCCTAACAACATGCTGCAGCCGTTCCTCGCTGGCAACGTGCTTTCCGTAATGCTGATTGCTGCTGCTATGGGTTTAGGTCTGGCATTTATGCCTAAAACCGAAAACAGAGAAGCTCTGCTGAAAGCAGTATTAGGCTTCCAGGAGCTGCTGTTCACTCTTATTAAAGCGTTGCTGTTCGTACTGCCTCTCGGTATTCTGGCATTCGCAGGTCAGCTTTCCGCACAGATTGAAGCCGGCGTAATCGTTGGCGCTCTGGGCAAATATACTCTGGTTATCATGGCCAGCAACTGTGTACAGTTCTTCATCGTTCTGCCTATCTTCCTGCTTGCAAGAGGCCTGAACCCGATTGATGTATTCAAGAAAATGTCTCCGGCAGTCGCTGTTGCACTGTTCACCAAGAGCTCCGCAGGCACCCTGCCTGTAACTATGGCGTCCGCTGAACAAAACATGAAGGTTAACAAAGCTGTTTCCCGCTTTGTACTGCCTATCTGCACCACCATCAACATGAACGGCTGCGCTGCCTTCATCTTGATTACTTCCATTTTTGTAATGCAGAACGCAGGCTTCGAGCTGTCCATGTCCACCATGCTCACCTGGCTGCTGGTATCCGTACTGGCTGCTGTCGGTAACGCAGGCGTACCGATGGGCTGCTACTTCCTCACCCTGTCTCTGATGAGCGGCATTGGCGCTCCTATCGGTATCATGGGTATCATCCTGCCGATTTACACCATCATCGATATGGTTGAAACCGCAGAAAACGTTTGGTCCGACTCCTGCGTTTGCGCAATGACCGACCATGACCTCAAAGGTAAAATTGCCGAAGAAGAATAAGCCATAAAGCAAATAACTGCTAATTCGCTGTGAATTAGCAGTTATTTTTTTGCAGGAAAAAAACGCCGTCAGATAAATATCTGACGGCGAAAAATTCATATTACCGGACTTAGCAGTAAAACTTAATCTGTTCAACCTTAAAATGCTTTTTCCATGCTGCGCAAATCAAAAAAAACTGCGCCTGAACTATTTCTATAAGTTCTGACAAATCTTTCCTTGGAATACGCTCAGGATTACTCTCTAAAATACAGCCTCCATTTCTTGTTAACCATATTTTAGCAGCATTCTTACTTGGTGTTCCTTTAGAAATATGCACATGTATCGGCTCATCATTTTCATTTGACCAAAAATAAACCTTATATCCTAAAATAGTAAATAAATTAGGCAATTTTTAGTCCTCCGTTCGCACCGTATTTATAGAACAGGTGCGCATTGCTATGCATAAATTCGTCAAACAGTTTCATCTCTTCATCGGAGAAGCCTTCACGTATAAGCCAAGTATATGAAGGCAATTGACATCTGGCTGTATCAAAGCCATTTTCAGTAGGTCTCTCAAAATGAACCTCTACTTTTTTTATGCCATCCTCTTCGAATACATTAGTATAAACAATTTCTGTTCCATCAGCAAGAGTCATATAAGGATATACCATAATTATACACCTCCATGAAATTATACTAAAAACGCCGTCAGATAATCATCTAACGGCGAAAAATTCATTGGAGCTGGCAATAGGAATCGAACCCACAACCTGCTGATTACAAATCAGCTGCTCTGCCAATTGAGCTATGCCAGCACAAAATTCTTTTATTATTATAAAGGATAAAGCCTGTTTTGTCAATACTTTCGCAAGCAAAGATTTTATAGCATGCTTACATGTAGAAATACCAGTAGGTTACACCGGCCAACAGTATTCTGTAAACAGCAAAGCTGGTCAGCTTGGAATTCTGCAAAAATTTAAGGAACCATAATACAGAAATATAAGCAACGATAAAGGATACCACAAAGCCTATTACCAATACCTGCAAATCACCTGCAGAAAGATACTGAAGGTTTTTAAGCAGATCATAAATACAGGCCACAAACATCAGCGGTACAGCAATCACAAAGGTATAATTTGCTGCGGCACTGCGAGTCAGCCCAACCAAAAGACCTCCGGCAATAGTACTGCCGCTGCGGGAAAAACCGGGCCACAGGGAAAGAAATTGATAAATGCCAACCCATACTGCCTGACGGATAGAAATTTTATCAACATCATCAACCAGTTCAGCCTCACGGCCTTTAGTTCTATATTCCGCAAACATCAGCAGCAAACCGCCCAAGAAAAGGCCTATTGCTACCGTAAAAGGAGAAAACAGATACTCCTTGATATAGTGATACAGGAAGAAGGCTACAAGCATAACCGGTACGATACCGGCGGCAACATGCCAGACAGAAAGTCCCTTGTTGATATCCCAGCCATCCTTAGTAAAAAATCTGGCAAAGCGCTCTTTATAAATAAAAACAACAGATAGAATAGCACCCAGCTGTACAAAGACATCAAAAACATCTGCCAGCTGGCCTTCAAAGCCCAAAACGTGACCGACAATAATCATATGTCCGGTAGAAGAAACCGGTAAAAATTCGGTCAAACCTTCGACAATACCCACAATAACGGCAATTAAATTTAAGTCCATGATTTACTCCCTTTCGCAAACACTAAGCCTTTTTATTATACTCTGAATTACACTTAACTGCAATGAAATCTCACTATTTTTTTAAATTTTTCACAGTTCATAAAGCTGCACACAAAAACAGAGGATGGTGCAAGCACCACCCTCTGTAATATAAGTGTATAATCTTAATCTGGGGTTAAATCTAGTAATCAAGTTTAAATCAATCGCCAAAGCACAATCCCAGCTGGCGTCCTGTACGGATAATTTCGCTGTCCACAGGAACCTGACGCGGTTTGGAAGCTGCCTTTTGAATAAAGACGGTAACAATCTGGTCATGATAAAGTGAAACCATAACATTATATTCACGTCTTAAGCAAGCCTCTGCTGCTGCCACGCCGTAACGCGTTGACAGCACACGGTCAAACGCTGTAGGCGAACCGCCACGCTGCAGATAACCTAATACGGTACAGCGTGATTCGATGCCTGTCTGCTCTTCAATGGCCTGCGCCACCTTTTCGCCTGCACCGCCAAGGCGTATCGGCTCAAAGCTGCCCTCAACCATACGCGCAATCGACATCTCGCCACCCTCAGGGCGTGCGCCTTCGGCAACAACTACAATACTAAAATTCTTTCCGGCAGCCTTGCGTGCCTGAATCTTAGCAATCACCGGCTCCAGCTTATAGGGAATTTCCGGTAGCAAAATAACGTCCGCACCGCCGGCAATACCACTGTGCAAAGCAATCCAGCCGGCATAACGGCCCATAACCTCCAACACCATAACACGGTGATGTGATTCGGCTGTAGTATGCAGTCTGTCAAGCGCTTCGGTAGCCATAGCCATAGCAGTATCAAAGCCGAATGTCCGCTCTGTGCAGGGCAAATCATTATCGATGGTCTTGGGTACGCCAACAACCTTAATATCACATTCACGCGCTAACTCGGCACCAATATTCAGGCTGCCGTCGCCACCGATAACAACCAAGGCTTCTATATCATATTTACGCAGGTTTTCAACAACCTTTTCGCGCATATCCTTATATACAAGCTCACCATTTTCTTCAACAGCAAAATGGAAGGGATTATCACGGTTCGTGGTTCCTAAAATTGTTCCGCCGCGCGGTAATATACCCGATACTGCAGCATAATCCATTAATTTGAGATTATCGTTTATCAGGCCGTTAAAGCCATTGAGTACGCCATAAACCTCACAATCGTTCTGCAGGAAGGTTTTTACAACCGCACGGATTACAGCATTTAATCCCGGGCAGTCACCTCCGCCGGTCAAAACAGCAAAGCGACGTTTTTTCTGCTCCATATCAAGCCTCCGCTTATTAACTATTAACCTTCTACGTTCCAAATCTTAAAGCCATCGGGGCTGATACGGATAGCTTCGGTACCGTCAAATTTGTCATAGCACAGGTTACCGTTATCAATGTATCCGGGCCATGCGGTTACGATGGTAAACTTTTTGCTCAGCTTACGCATCAGACTGTCGGTATTGATGTGGAATACAGGTACAAACAAAGTCTGCAGTCTGTCAAGAATGATAACATCTGCATTGTAGCTTGCCAGAATATCAGCAAACATATCAGGAGCATACAAGCCTCTGTCAGCAGCCGGAATTGCCAGGAATTCCTCACTGATCAGCATACGGCAGTCAACGTAGGTCCATTTTTGAGATTCTGCAGCTTCACGTAAAACTTTGCTCTTGCCACTGCCCGGTTTACCGGTAACAATAACAACATTTCCTTTGTCGGCCTGAGCCTCTGCTACAACCTTCACTAATTCTTCAACTTGATTCATCTGAAAAACCTCCTCTAACACCGAAGTGTCAATTTTTCTTTACTGACTTGTTAATATATCTATTCGCTATACTTGTCAAAAATCCTCTTAATAAAAAAACACCATTCTGAAAATTTCAAAATGATGTAGATTTTTGTTACAGTTTTATCAATTATCCGCTTTTTCAGGAATTTTTATTTTTGAAACGCTCATACGGATCAATAGCCAGCAGTCCGCTGTAAACTGTACGCAGATCAGTAATATCTCCTTTGCTGATGATATATTTTTCAAGTTTACGCTTTACACGCTGCAGCGCATTATCAATAGATTTGATATGACGCCCCAGCTCAGCAGCAATTTCCTGATAGGATTTTCCATCAAGATAGCTCATCAGAACCTTCCATTCCAGGTCACTGAGAATATCATTCATCTTGCTTTCAATATCGCTGAATTCCTCACGGCTGATAATCATATCCTCCGGATTAGCAACCTTCACACCGCTGATGACATCCAGCAGCGTGCGGTCACTGTCCTCCTCATAAATAGGCTTGTTAAGCGATACATAGGAGTTGAGAGGGATATGCTTCTGTCTGGTAGCAGTCTTTATCGCCGTAATAATCTGCCTTGTTACACACAGCTCGGCAAACGCACGGAACGATGCCTGCTTATCGGCACGAAAATCACGAATAGCCTTATAAAGACCGATCATGCCTTCCTGAATAATATCTTCACGCTCGGCACCTATTAAAAAATAGCTGCGAGCCTTGGCTCTGACGAAGTTTCTGTATTTATGCAGCAGATATTCCTGTGCTAAAACATTATCATGCTGTTGTGATTCTAAAACGATTTCCTCATCAGTCATTTTTGCAAAAGCGTCATTGGGATCGTTTTGCATTACAGTATCTGTAGCCATCAATAGCATATCCTCCGTCTGTTTATCTATCTGCCACTGTCTTGCAAAACAGTTATTGCAAATATCTTCATAATAAAAGCATCAGTGTTTTTATTATATCCTGCCTAGTGTTTTCCGTCAACTTTTCTCCCGACGCAATTTTTCCAGATGAGCCAGCACATGCCCGCTCACCCTTCCGCCAAGCTCGTTTCGGTTTAAAGCCCGTCTGGGGACATGCAGACGCTCGGCAATTTCCTTCTTAGTCTTATAATACTGCTCGCGGAATTCGCGGGAGGAAATGCGGTACGCACCTGCTCCCAAAATGTTAATCTGCTCCGCGTAGTCACTGGTTACAACGAAAACATTTGCCTGTACACGTCTAAGCTCGTAGGCTCTGCGTTCAATCCAGGAATCTGCCGTTTCTCCCTCATCGGTAAATACAACGTCAATGCCATGAATTTTTTCGGAAGCAGCAGCGCCTGCCACCTCCTGAGCATCAAAAACTACGACAGCACGATAGCCTTTAAAGGCAGCATATTCTGCCACACCCGCTACCAGCAGCTCGCGTGCATGCTCCAGGTTTTCCTGGCGCAGCTGGGCAAAATCCTTCCAGGCGTTAATTACATTATACCCATCAATTATCAGATATTCGCCCATGCCTTCACCTCTTTAGAATTGATGTCGTTGACGTACTACCTCGTACATCAGGACAGCTCCCGCAGCCGATGCGTTCAAAGAATTAACGCCGCCGTTCATCGGAATGCTGACAACATCATCACATTTTTGTTTTACCAGTCGGCCTAAGCCTCTGCCTTCAGCGCCGATTACCAGTACAATCGGACCGCTCATATTGGCAGCATAAAAATCAACACCATCCATATCAGCGCCGACAACCCAGCAGCCGCGCTGCTTAAGCTCTTCGATAGTCTGAGCGATATTGCCGATTTGTACAACAGGTACATATTCAACCGCACCTGCGGAAATCTTGGCAACAACAGCGTTCAGCGGACAGCTGCGACGGCGCGGCATCAGCACACCATGTACACCTGCTGCATCAGCACTGCGGATAAGCGCGCCCACGTTCTGCGGATCCTGCAGCTCATCCAAAAGCAAAATAAACGGCTCTTCATTTTTTTCTGCCGCACGGGCAAAAACATCATCCAGAGTACGGAATGCAATCGGTGCCGCCAAAGCAGCTACACCCTGATGACGCAGGCCTTTAGCAAGCTTATCCAGCTTTTCGGCCTTTACGGTTTCTACCGGCACACCCTTTTGCTTTGCCAAAGCAGTGATTTCGCCCAGGCTGCCGCCATGAGCGCCTTCCTGCAAAAGTATTTTGTTTATTGAACGCTGACTGCGCAAGGCTTCACTAACCGCATTACGTCCAGCTATTAAATCATTATTCTGCTCAGCCATAGTTTCTCCTTACTGCTTTTGCTCTGCCTTGGCTTTTGCCGCCAAAATTGCCTGCAGACGTCCGCAGGACATAGCGCCCTCGTGACAAACGCCCTCAGATACACAGGTCGGACCTGCATTTTCAAAAATAACCGGTGCTACAGCCTGGCATTGGCGCAGCATCTCATTAGCCAGCGCACGGATTTCCCATTGTGCACGGGTGCAGCAGCGCAGGCTGAAGAAGTTCAGCAAGGAGCGTGCATTAAACGTGCAGACAATCTTTGTTTCTGTTGCGTTAGGCAGAATATAACGGGCATCCTCAGCCGGAATATCAAGCGCGATAAACTCATCATACATTGCCTGAATCTCAGTCATCAGCTTGTCGAATTTAGCCTTAGCCTCAGGCTTAGAAGCAATGGAAGCAGGCACGATTGTTTCAAAATCATGCTCTTTCACATAGCGCTGAGATTGCTGGGAATAAGAAGCAATACGGTGGCGCACCAGCTGATGTGTCAAAACGCGGGATACACCTTCGATAGCAAAGGTAAAGGTAACATGCTCCAAGGTGGACAAGTGCCCCATGCTTACCAGTTTGCGTACCAGATTTGCTGCCTGCTCATCACTGATTTTTTCTTCCAGCTGAGCAGCGCCGATCGGTGAATAGCACAGACGTGCGCTCATAGCCACAGTACGCTCCGGCTCCGGCGTATGACGTACTAATTTTACCATCATATTTATCATCTCCTCTCTTTTCAACGGACAAATAGAGGGGTATTATTTTTTGTGATTTTCCTGCATATATTTGCTGATAATATCAAAGGAAAGATCCATAACCTCTTGCAGGCGCTCCTCGCGTTCTTCAAGGAACAACCAGCCCAAAAGTGCTTCAAAAGCTGTTGCCATACGGTATTCATGCACGGAGGCGCTTTTCGGCACCATCGACTTGGCATTACGGCCGCGGCGGAAAATAACGCTTTCCTCCTCGCTCAGGCCAGCCACCAGCTGCTGCATTGCCTGACATTGGCACACTGCAGAAACCATCTTGGAGCCGATGTCATGTACAATGCGTACATGCTTGGAAGTCGGCAAAAGGCGCAGACGGACATACATAGAAAAAACTACGTCGCCGATATACGCCAACAGAATCGGATTTATTTCCTTAGTTGCAGGAAAAGGAGCACCGGCAGCCGCACAGGCTGCCAGGGCATGCTCCTTTAGCATTTTGTATTGTTCAAATTTCATTATTGCTTAGACCACTTTACGCCTTGCGGAGTATCCTGCAGCACAATGCCGATTTCATTCAGCTTGTTGCGCAGCTCATCTGCCAGTGCGTAATTTTTGTTTTTTCGTGCATCCTGACGCATAGCGATAAGCATTTCCACCAGCTCAGCTTCCTTGCTGTCGCCTGCCTCTTCTGCAGCCGGAGCAGCAGTTTTTTCCAGTACACCGATGATAGAGCAGGTTTCTGCAAAGACATCGTTGAACATAGCAACCAGCTTACCGTCCGGTTTAATGCCGGCATCAACAACTGCCTTATGGTAAATGTTGATTTCCTTAGCCAGAGCAAACATATGGCTGATAGCCAGCGCAGTATTGAAGTCATCACGCATAGCTTCCATAAATGCTTCACGCAGCTCTTTAACCTTCTCGCGCAGTGCCAAGCTTTCGGCAGTCGGGCCGGCGCTCAGCATTTCGCTCAGCTCACCCAAAGTTTCCTGTGCCTGACGCAGACGTGCAAGGCTCTTTTGTGCTTCGGTAAGACGTGCATCGCTGAAGTCCAGCGGGCTGCGATAATGCGTGGAAACGATGAAGAAACGCAGAGTTTCCGGATCGTAATGCTCTAAAATATCGATAACCATAAAGAAGTTGCCCAGAGATTTGGACATTTTTTCTTCGTTAACGGTAATAAAGCCGTTATGCAGCCAGTAATGTACGAAAGGATGAATGCCGGTGCAGCCTTCGGATTGAGCAATCTCGTTTTCATGATGCGGGAAAATCAAGTCACTGCCGCCGCCATGGAAATCAAAGGTTTCTCCCAGATACTTCATGCTCATGGTAGAGCATTCAATATGCCAGCCGGGACGACCGGGACCCCAAGGGCTCTCCCAAGCAGGCTCGCCCGGTTTAGCGGATTTCCACAGCGCAAAATCCATCGGATTATGCTTGCGGTCATCAACGTCTACACGCGCGCCGGCCATCATATCATCAATGTTACGGCCGGAAAGCTGGCCATAGTATTTAAATTTTTCTACACTGTAGAAAACGTCACCGTCAACAACATAACCATAGCCATTGTCAATCAGGCATTGAACGGTTTTGATGATATCATCGATATGCTCGGATACACGCGGATAAACATGCGCACGACGTACATTAAGCTTATCCATTACTTCAAAGTAGGAGTCAATATAGCGGTTGCAGATATCATACCATTGTACGCCCTCTTTATTGGCAGTGTTGATAATCTTGTCATCAACATCGGTAAAGTTCTGTACATGGGTTACGTCATAGCCTTCATGCTCCAGAAAGCGGCGGATAACGTCCCAGGTTACGAACGGACGCGCATTACCAACGTGCGGATGATTGTACGGAGTAACACCGCAAACATAGATGTTGGCTTTGCCCGGATGAATAGGTACGAATTCTTCTTTTTGTTTGGTTAAGGTGTTATATACTTTAATGCTCATAATAACTATTCCTTTGCAAAAATTCTCTGAGCGACAAGAAGGCCTTGGATGCAAGCAACGCCGTTACGAAGCAGTTGAAGCCTTATCGTCAGTCATCAATCAAAGAGTTACGCCTGCTTTTGCCAAGCTGGATTTAATGCGTTTTGCAGTACGTTCAACGCCCAGCAGCGGAACCATTGCTGCCAGCTCAGGACCATGCTGATTACCGGTCAGAGCGACACGAATCGGCATAAATACATCCTTGCCCTTCAGCTTAGTTGCTTTCTGAATCTGCTTGAACAGAGCTTTAACTGCAACATTGTCTAGGTTTTCTACCTTCGGCAGCTCTTCCAGCAGCATATTGATAACGGTCGGTACAGTTTCAGCCTTCAGGACTGCTTCTGCTTCCTCGTTTTCAAAATCGAATTCATCATTGAAGTACATTTCTACGCATTCAGGAATCTGGGCAGCATAGGAAATGTGCTCCTGTGCGGTTGCTACAACGCGTTTCAGCCAAGCCAGCTTCTCGCCTTCTTCTTCGCCGGTCATGTAGCCTGCAGCAATCATGTGCGGTTTAGCAGCTTCAAAGAATGCTTCCGCATCCAGCTGACGCATATAGTGCTGGTTAATCCAGTTCAGCTTGTCGATATCGAAAACAGCAGGATTCTTGGCAACACGGTCCATGCTGAATTCGTGAATCAGCTCGTCCATGCTGAAGATTTCCTGCTCGCTGTTCGGAGCCCAGCCCAAAAGTGCCAGGAAGTTGTTGATAGCTTCCGGCAGGTAACCCAGCTGACGATATTGGTCAACACTGGTAGCGCCGTGACGCTTGCTCATTTTGGTGTGGTCCTTGCCCAGAATCAGGGAAATGTGACCGAAGGTCGGTTGTTTGAAGCCCAGTGCATCATAAACGAGGCATTGACGCGGAGTGTTGGACAGATGCTCTTCAGCGCGGATTACATGAGTAATGTGCATCAGCGCATCATCGATAACTACAGCATAGTTATAGGTCGGAATACCGTCGGATTTAACAATAACGAAATCACCGATATTATTGGAATCAAAAACTACATCGCCACGAACCATGTCGCGAACGAGAATCTGCTGGTCGGCAGGAACGCGGAAGCGAACGGTCGGTTTGCGGCCTTCAGCTTTAAACTGAGCAATCTGCTCTTCGGTCAGATGACGGCATTTGCCCATATAACGCGGCATTTTGCCTTCTTTGATCAGGCTCTGGCGTTCTTCCTCCAGCTCCTCATCGGTGCAGTAGCAATAGTAAGCCTTGCCTTCAGCCAGCAGCTTGTCAGTATATTTTTTGTAGATATCAAGACGTTCCATCTGATGATACGGTCCGTTCGGGCCGCCAACATCAACGCCCTCATCCCAGTCCATACCCAGCCACTTCAAAGCAGCCTTGATATTTTCCTCGGATTCCGGGGTAGAACGCTCACGGTCGGTATCCTCGATACGCAGAATCAGCTTGCCGCCGGTTTTGCGGGCCAGCAGATAGTTGAACAGCGCACTGCGCGCACCACCGATATGGAACGGGCCGGTCGGGCTCGGCGCAAATCTTACTCTAACTTCATCATTACACATTGATATATCCCTCCAAATTTATCTATTAACATTAGATTTACCAAAAAAGCACAATCACTCCGGCTCCGGCTAAAATAAATTTCCTTCCGCCGGTATATCCAAACAGATTACACTTATCAGTCTAATTATTATATCACATCTTGACAATGCTCGCCACAGCTTCAGCGGCAATACCTTCGCCTCTTCCTGTAAAACCGAGCTTTTCTGTTGTTGTTGCCTTAACATTTACGACAGACTCAGCAACATCCAAGACCTTGGCAACATTAGTACGCATTGCGGCAATATAGCCTGCCAGCTTCGGGCGTTGGGCAATAATCGTCACATCCACGTTATTAACCTGCCAGCCTTCCTCCTGCAAGAGCTTTTTGACATGCAGCGTCAGCTGCATGCTGTCCGCTCCCTTAAAGCGTTCATCCGTATCAGGGAAGTGCTTGCCGATATCGCCCATGGCCGCAGCGCCCAAAAGCGCATCCATCAGCGCATGCAAAGCTACATCTGCATCACTGTGTCCCAAAAGACCTTTTTCATATGGAACCTCAACACCACAGATAATTAATTTGCGCTCTTCTGCCAGCTTATGTACATCATAGCCGCAGCCGATGCGAAATTGCGGTATAACAATCTTATTTTCCATCTTCCTGCTCCTGTTGCGCCAGCAGATTTTCTGCAAAAAGCAAATCCTCCGGCGTAGTAATTTTAATATTTTCGTAGCGTCCTAACGCTGTCGCTACCTTATGGCCCATCAGCTCTACTACCGAAGCATCGTCGGTAACAGCAGAGGGATGTGCCGCCAGCTGCGCGTAAGCCTGCTTCAGCAGTTCTGCGGTAAAAATCTGCGGTGTCTGTACTGCCATCAGCGTACTGCGCTCAGGCGTAGCAGTTACAATACCGTCGGTGCCGACAACCTTGATGGTATCCTTCACCGGAACGGCAGCAATTGCAGCACCATGCACCTTGGCAGCAGCTAAGGTACGTTCAAAAACAGCGCGTCCCGCAAAGGGACGCGCGCCATCGTGTACAGCGATATAGCAATCTGTTTCCTCTACTGCGGCCAACGCATTGGCAACACTGTCCTGACGCTCCTTGCCGCCTGCTGCTACGCAAAAAGGCAGCGTCGGAAAATAATCCTTCTGATAACCTGCCAAAAGCTCACGTCCCTCGGCAACCTCCTGCGGCGCCAGCACGACAACGGCACGCTTAACCAGACCTGTTGCCTCCAGCATATGCAGACAGTGCACCAGAAGAGGTGCACCGTTCAGCATAGCAAAGGCCTTATTAATCCCCAGCCCCAGACGCTTACCGGCGCCTGCGGCCGGAACAATTACAATAAGTTCATCCTTGCCCATCTCAAAGCTCCTATTTTGTTTTTGCGAAAATCATTCTTCCGGCAGATGTCTGCAGCACACTGGTTACAACAACAATTGCGCTGTGGCCGATGAAGTGACGTCCGTTTTCTACAACGATCATAGTACCGTCATCAAGATAAGCAACAGCCTGTCCCTGCTCCTTGCCTTCCTTAACCAGGAATACGTTCATTTCCTCACCTGCAACAACTAACGGTTTAATAGCGTTCGCCAGCTCATTGATATTCAACACCTTAACGCCCTGAATACCTGCAACCTTATTCAGGTTATAATCATTGGTAATAATGTCAGCGTTAGCCTGTCTTGCCAAACGTACAAGCTTAGCATCCACGCCTTCCAGATCATCGTAATCGTTATCTATGACCAGAATACGGCCCTTGTAGCTTATCTGCAAATCATGCACTAGGTCCAGACCGCGACGGCCTTTAGCACGCTTCATATTATCCGAAGAATCCGCCAGCTTCTGCAGCTCCTCCAACACAAAATTCGGCACTACCAGCTGACCGTCCAAAAAGCCTGCAGCCATAATATCCATAACACGTCCGTCAATAATGACGCTGGTATCAAGCAATTTGTTGCTGCTGTAAAGACGGTCCCCCAAAGGGCCCTCCAATACGCTCTTTGTTTCATCGACAGGCTTTACGGGCTTACGCGTAGGAATGCGGTTAAAAAACTCCACAATATCATTATGCTTACGCAAAGCCAGCTTAGCACCGACAACTGAAAGTACAAGGCTTAGTACGATGGGAATAAACGGTCCGATAACCGGCAGTCTGGAAAAAGGACTGCCTATCAGATTTGCTAAAATCAGACCGATGCCGATACCGAAAATCATTACCAGAATATCACTGGTAGGTACGCCGGAGAGAGAAACCGTCAGACGTTCAGCGTAATTGAACAGCCATTTTGTAATAAACGGTGCCAATACTAAGCCAAGCCAAGAAGATATAAAAAGACCTGGTAAGGTCAGTATCATGGTAGCAAAGGTAATTCCCATTAAGCCATTGCCGTGTAAATCATAGCCCAAGTAATTTGATAAAAACGGTAAAGATAAATTTGTTAGTATGAGTCCGGTTACAATAATAATTAACGATATGCTCAGGCTAATAATTTTTCTCAGCATTTCAATTCCTCCTTTCTCTGAATTTCTGATACATAGTATTTCATCCTACTATTATATCAATTATATAATACAGCTATAATCCGCAAAAAACAAGTAAATAACTTTTTTAAATATGACATTAATGAAAAAAAGGCCTAAAAATTTTGCAAAAAAACCGTTTTAAAGCAGTTTCTAACTCAACAGCCTTAAAACGGTCTTTATATTCTGCCTAATTACAGCAACGCTCTAACCAGTTGCCCGCTTTCTCTGCGTCCACATCCTTAATCAGCATTATTTCACTTTGCAAAATCTGCTTCGTACTGTGCAGCAATCTGCGCTCACCTACGGAAATTTTTTTCCTGCGTTCTAAAATAGTCAGTATTTTAAAGATTCTTGCGACCTCAGCAACACTGCCGCTTTTTATCTTCTGCATATACAACTGAAAGCGCCGATTCCAGGAAATCGCCTTCACTGTCTGTACATCCGGTACTTCATGCAGCGTATTCTGAATTATTGCCAGAGTTTCATCATCGCCAATATAACGTAAACCTAATTTTTCGGCGTTTTCTACCGGTACCGACACTGTCATATTGTCAAAAAGCATTTGTAAAATGTAATACTTCACAGTCTCGCCATCCTGTATATGTGCTTCTATATCCTTGATAATAGCTCCACCATGAAGCGGATATACCACTCTGTCACCCATCGCAAACATCTTCAACCCTCCTAAAATTATAATCTTGATAAATACATTGTAGCACGCCCCTTCTTTATTGTCAAAAATGTTTTATTTTACCACTATCTTTCTAATATGTCAACCTTTAACTAGGATGTTGGTCTATCTTCAGAATTCTTTTAACATTTAGCGATAAAACTACGCTTAAAAGAATAATATTTTACAAACTGTTAACTAATTACGGCTTCTGCTGCCCCGTTAAGCTCTTGCAAAAGATATTTTTTTCTTGCATAATATAAGTGTCTAAAACAGTAAAGGAAGTAAAAATTATGGACAGCAACGAAAAATATGAATTATTATTAACACAGCTTCGCGCAAAAGAAGGCTTTATCTGCGATATGGATGGTGTTATCTACCACGGAAATAACCTGTTGCCAGGAGTAAGAGAATTCGTAAACTGGCTCTATGAAGAAAAAAAGAGCTTTTTGTTTTTGACTAACGCCAGCGAACGCAGTCCCAAAGAACTGCAGCAAAAGCTTTTACGTCTGGGACTGGAGGTTGACGAAAGTCATTTCTATACCAGTGCTCTCGCCACTGCCAAATTTATCCATTCGCAAGCCCCCGGCTGCAGTGCCTACGTTATCGGCGGCCCCGGTCTTGTCAATGCGCTTTATGATGCCGGCATCACAATGAATGATGTTAATCCCGATTACGTTGTAGTCGGCGAAACAAATTCTTATAATTATAATATGATTCTCAAGGCAGTAAGCCTGATTAACCAAGGAGCACGCCTGATTGCAACAAACAGCGACCTTACCGGTCCCTCTGATTTCGGTATCATCCCCGCCTGCCGCGCACTGGTCGCACCTATTGAGCTTGCTACCGGCAAAAAGGCTTACTTTGTCGGCAAACCTAACCCCTTGATGATGCGCACAGGCTTGCGTCTGCTGGATGTTCATTCAGAGGATGCTGCTATGATTGGCGACCGTATGGATACAGATATCGTTGCCGGTATGGAAAGCGGTCTGATGACAGCTCTTGTTCTGAGCGGCGTAAGTACGTTGGAAAATATTAAGGAATTCTCCTACCGTCCGTCTATCATCTTAAACGGCGTCGGTGATATCCCGAACAAATAATGTTATACCTCACGGACTGCCGCACTCGGCAGTCCTTTTTCTTTAGCGCAGCACTTGACTTAAAGTACACTCTAACATGTATAATGTAAGCAAGAATTATATAAAGGAGCCTTAATGAATAATATGCGTATTTTTCTTTTCGTCGGTACGATTGATGCTCTCATGAGTATCATCGGTTATATGTATTATCGCCATTATCTGCCCTTCGGCCGCACACTGACCTTCGGGCTTATATATCTGCTGATGGCACTCGGCACAGCTATCAGTGTCATTCTGCCACAGGGAACGCCTCATTTTCTGCTCAAGCTCACTGCGTGGATAGAAGGACTTTGGATTGCTTTTTGCTACTACACACTTCTGCTGGCCATCATTCATCTTCTCTGCCTGCTTTTCAGTAAGCTGGGCGGTTGGCATCTGCCTTCAGCAAAAATCAGTATCATCGGCCTTGCCTTTATCTGCTGCTTCATTACCTGGGGCAGCTGGCGCGCCTTTCACCCGACAGTACGCACAGAAGCGCTGGTAACGGAAAAGCTGCCGCAGAATGCTCATTATAAAATTGTCTTTCTCACCGACCTGCATATGGGACGAATACTCGGCCATGACTACGCAGAACGTCTGGCAGCACGCATCAACGAGCAGCAGCCGGATTTCGTTGTTGTCAGCGGCGATATGCTTGACGAGCGTATTTTTTATGTAGAAGAGGAGGATACGCTTTCTGCTCTGGCTCAAATCAAAGCGCCTGTCTACATGGCCTTCGGCAACCATGATTATCTTGATGAACCATTGCGCTGGCAACAAATGCTCACAGACAAGGGCTTCTACATCCTGCGCAATACCGATACCATTATCGACAACAAAATCAAAATAACCGGTATAGATGATTACAGCAAAAACCGTACCAACAGCCAGCTTATAAATCTTTCCTCCCAAAATAAAGACTACTACAGTATTCTGCTCGATCATCAGCCTCGCCGTATGGATGCCGCTGCAGATGCGGGCTATGATCTTTATCTGGCTGGTCATACGCATACAGGCCAGCTTTTTCCCAACCGTCTGGTAACGAAAAAAATGTACAAATTGGATTATGGACGTACAAACTTTGGTAATCTGACCGCAATCACCAATAACGGCTACGGCTTTTGGGGACCGCCGGTCCGTACAGAGGTTGCTCCGGAAATGGTTGTATTGGAGCTGCGGGGAAAATAACTTTTTCCGGATAAAGCTTTCCAAAAAAATACACAGCAGACTAATATAATCTGTTGTGTTACAAAAAATAGGACCACTGCGTGTTTATAGCGTAGTGGTCCTTTTGATTGACATTATTCAGCTTTTTCTTCTTTAGGTGCTTCAACAATTATTTTGGCATCAACAACATTTTTCTTAATGGACTCAATGCCGCGTTTGCATCCTGCCATTACCTTGTAGCCTTCACCGGTAGCAATAATCTGTCCGTTTGTTGCCTTCAAACGGAAGCGGAATTCGCCTGCCTTATCCTTATAAACTTCAAATTTCGGATGCTTACAAGGGGTAAAGCCTTCTGCCGTCTGGTCCTCTATCGGAGCAACAGGAGCATTATTGATAACGCTGGCAATACCTTTACGGCAATACTTTTCGTCCTTATAAACCTGAGAGCTGGCAATGACTTCACCATTTGCAGCTTTTAAATTAAATTTAACGCCATTTTTTGCCTGAGAAATTACGAATTTACCCATTTTGCAGCCTCCTTTAAATTTAGTATGGTCTATAAGTTTATTTTATGCTATCAGCAACAAAAACACAAGTATTTTTATTAAAGCAACACCGTTTAGCAATTTTTAATCGATAACATTCTCTAAAGAGCCGATTTTTTCGATAGAGCAAATGATTTTATCGCCATGCTGCAAGAATGTCGGCGGTTTCATACCCATACCGACACCTGCCGGAGTACCGGTAGCAATAATTGTTCCCGCAGCTAGTGTCATACCCTCTGACAGCTCTGCAATGGCCCCACAGACACTCTGAATCATATAACGGGTATTACTGCTCTGGCGCAGCTCTCCGTTAACCGTACAGCTGATATCAAGAGCCTGCTCGTCGCCGATTTCATCCGCTGTAACAATACACGGTCCCATAGGTGTAAAACCGTCAAGGCTTTTTCCCAGATACCATTGCTTATGACGCGTCTGCAGATTACGCGCGCTGATATCATTGATAATTGTATAACCGAAAATATAAGCTCCTGCGTTTTCTTTGCTGACACCCTTGGCATCGCGTCCCAGGATTACTCCCAGCTCTGCCTCATAGTCAAGGCTGTCTACTAAGCCTTCATAACGCGGAACACTCTCGCCGCTTGCGGTTACTCTGTTAACACGCTTGGAAAAATAAATTGTATAGGGACGTTCACCACCGAAGGCTTCGCTGGAAAAGCGTCCTGCTTCCTGAGCATGTGCATCATAGTTAATACCGAGGCAGACTACATCCTGACGCGGATGAACGATAGGTGCTAACAGCTTTACTTCCGAAAGCTTGACTGCAGCGCTCTGCAGAACGTCCTCATTATCAGCCAGGCGCTCCAGCTTTGCCTTCACCTCAGGCGTATAGCGGCATATCAATTCATTCATATCCGCAAATGTCAGCTCCGGCACAAGTCTTGTCAATAAATTCAGTCTGTAAACTGCTTCATTCTCACGAAAGCCAACAAGAATTTCCTCACGTCCCGCTATCTCTACTGTATAAAAACGCATTATATCTTCCTCCTCTTGGAATATTGATAGTTTGTATCATGCTAAAGCTATAGTATTTTCGGATCATATATCCGGAAATAGGATTAGCATAACATTATTATACACATACAATCCCCGGAACGCAAAAAAAGCAGGAACCGAAGTTCCTGCTTTTTACAGCTCTAAATTAGATGAGTTCGATGATAGCCATTTCAGCTGCATCGCCACGGCGAGGACCTACTCTGTAAATGCGAGTAAAGCCGCCTTGTCTGCCTTCATATTTCGGAGCAATTTCTTCAAACAGTTTTTTGGTAATGGTTTCGTCAACCAGAACTGCCATAACCTGACGACGAGCATGCAGGTCATTGCGTTTTGCCAAAGTAATCAGTTGAGCGGAATGCTTAGCAACTTCTTTAGCTTTGGTAACGGTGGTTTCGATCTTACCATATTTGAAGAAGGAAGTTAAAATGCTGCGAAACAGAGCCTTACGGTTGCTGGAGTTACGACCCAGTTTTCTGTATGCCATGTACTTCTGACCCCCTTAATTATTCTTCATCGTTTTTACGAAAATGCAAGCCCATATCCTCAAGTTTCTTTTTAATCTCTTCCAGAGATTTACTACCCAAGTTACGAACTTTAATCATATCAGCTTCTGTTTTCTGGATCAATTCTTCGACAGTATTGATACCTGCACGTCTCAGGCAGTTATTGCTGCGGACGGACAAATCCAAATCGTCGATAGACATTGTGTTTTGACCCTCTTGCTTGCTCGGTTCGGGAGCTTCAGTCTCAGAACCGCCAGCTACAGTGATTACAGAACCTTTGCCATCACTGGTCTGGAACAGCTTGAGATAGTCAATCAGGATGGTGGAAGCCATGTCAACAGCTTCATCAGGCTTTATGCTGCCATCTGTCCAAACTTCCAAAGTAAGCTTGTCATAGTTGGTAACATTACCTACGCGGGTATCGTTAACAGCAAATTTTACTCTGGTAATCGGAGAGTAAATGGAGTCTACCGGAATAACGCCGATAGGCTGATCAGGCTGTTTATTTTTGTCCGCAGGTACATAGCCACGGCCTTTATCAATATGGATTTCCATATTGAAAACTGCGTCTTTATCTAAAGTCGCAATATGCAGCTCAGGGTTCAGAATTTCAACATCGCTATCAGCAATGATATTTGCAGCAGTAACTTCCTGTTCACCGGAACATTCGATACGCAGAATCTTTTCCCCTTCACCTTCCATTTTAAGGCACAAAGCCTTAATGTTCAGGATGATATCAGCAACATCCTCACGAACACCAGGAATGGTAGCAAACTCATGCAGAACACCGTCAATCTTGACGTAGGTTACTGCAGCACCCGGCAGAGAGGACAGCAGCACACGACGCAGGCTGTTGCCCAGCGTGATGCCGTAGCCTCTCTCGAGCGGCTCCCAAACGAATTTGCCATAACGACCATCTTCGCTGACATCAGATGTAACCATCTTAGGTTTTTCAATTTCAATCATTCGGAAAGCCTCCTTCTATCGCGTATTACCACAATACGTCTCATAAGTGGGTGGCACAAGATATTCACTAATTATTTGGAGTACAACTCTACGATGAAGTGCTCTTCAATAGGAACATCAATTTCCTCACGAGTCGGGAAACGGTCTACCTTACCGCTAACGTTAGCAGCGTCCAGTACCAGCCAAGCCGGAACTGCTTTGGTAGCCAGAGTTTCGTCCATGCCTTTGAAGTATTCTTTAGCACGGCTGTTTTCCATAACGGTTACAACATCGCCAACTCTTACCAATGCGGAAGGAATGTCCAGACGTTTGCCGTTAACAGCAATGTGGCCATGTCTTACGATTTGGCGAGCCTGACGGCGGGTGTTAGCCAAGCCGAGGCGGAAAACTACGTTGTCGATTCTTCTTTCGAGGAGGATCAGCAGGTTTTCACCGGTGATGCCTTCCATCTTTTTAGCTTTATCATAGTAGCCACGGAATTGTTTTTCCAGTACGCCATAGATAAATTTAGCTTTTTGTTTTTCAGTTAACTGAATGCCATATTCGCTCTTTTTTCTGTTTTGGCGGCGAACTTGGCGTTTAGATTCCTTGCTAATGCCCATGAATGCGGGAGCTAAGCCCAAAGATCTGCATCTTTTCAGGACAGGAGTTCTATCAATTGCCATCTATTTACACCCCCAATTATACTCTTCTACGTTTCGGCGGACGGCAGCCGTTATGCGGAATCGGAGTAACGTCTTTAATAGAGTTAACTTCCAGACCTGCAGCCTGAAGTGCACGAATTGCTGCTTCACGGCCAGCGCCAGGACCTTTTACATATACTTCTACTTGTTTCAAGCCATGCTCCATAGCAGCTTTGGTTGCTTCTTCAGCAGCCATTTGTGCAGCAAACGGAGTGCTCTTACGGCTGCCACGGAAACCGAGGCCGCCTGCGGAGGCCCAGCTCAGAACATTACCTTCGGTATCAGCGATGGTAACGATAGTATTATTGAAGGTGGAGCGGATATGTGCTACACCGTTGATTACGTTTTTGCTAACTTTTTTCTTGTTGCGAACAACTTTCTTGCCAGCCACTGGTTTATCCCTCCCTCGCTAATTATTTCTTCTTGCCTGCAATAGTACGTTTCGGACCTTTACGGGTGCGGGCATTGTTTTTAGTGTTTTGACCACGAACAGGCAGACCCATACGATGTCTTCTGCCACGATAGCTGCCAATTTCAATCAGACGTTTAATGTTCAGGGATTCCTCACGGCGGAGGTCACCTTCAACTTTATAGTCCTGATCCAGAGTTTCACGGATCTTAGCAACTTCTTCTTCAGTCAGGTCGCGAACGCGAGTGTCCGGGTTAATACCGGTTTTAGCTAAAATTTCACGAGAGAGAGTCAGGCCGATGCCGTAGATGTACGGCAGAGCATACTCAATACGTTTATCTCTCGGTAAATCGACACCAGAAATACGTGCCATTAATGTGCACCTCCTTCTTATCCTTGTTTTTGTTTATGTTTCGGGTTTTCGCAAATTACCATTACATGGCCTTTACGTTTAATGACTTTGCATTTTTCACATATTGGCTTAACAGACGGTCTTACTTTCATAATTTAAACCTCCTCTTTGCCTGTTGGATTATTTATACCGATAAGTAATTCTTCCGCGATTGAGGTCGTACGGAGTAAGCTCCACGGTAACCTTATCACCAGGCAAAATCTTGATGAAGTTCATACGAATCTTACCGGATATATGTGCTAAAATTGTATGGCCGTTAACCAGTTGAACTTGGAACATAGCATTGGGAAGTGCTTCTAAGATTGTACCTTCAACCTCAATAACATCCTGTTTGGACACTGTTGTACCTCCTTATTTGCTACATCCGAGACTAACTTTAACGTCGGCATACACTTTATCGATAGGCTGCAAGCCATCGATTTCTTTGTACAGGCCTTGTTTTTTGTAGTACTCAATTAACGGTTCTGTTTGTTCATGATATGCATGCAGACGATTTACAACGGTTTCTTCTTTATCGTCGTTACGTTGATAAAGGTTACCGCCACATTTGTCGCAAACATTTTCTACCTTGCTGGGGTTAAAGCTTACATGATAGGTAGCACCGCAAGCCTTGCAGATACGGCGGCCAACTACACGCGCAACCAGCTCGGAGTCAGGAACAGAGATATTAACAACACCGGTCAATTTAATGCCCAGGTCTTTGAGGATTCCGTCGAGAGCAACTGCTTGCTCCTCAGTTCTCGGGAAGCCATCTAAGATGAAACCATTTGCACATTCGGGTTTGGACAAGCCTTCACGAACAATGCCGATGGTTACGACGTCGGGGACAAGTCCGCCAGCGTCCATGTATTTTTTTGCCTCTTTACCAAGTTCGGTGCCTGCGCTTACTGCTGCACGGAACATGTCTCCTGTGGAGATATGAGGGATTTTAAATTCATCAATGAGTTTTTCTGCTTGAGTGCCTTTACCAGCACCCGGAGGTCCCATTAAAAGAATGTACATTCTGAACTCCTCCTATTTCATAAAGCCATGATAATGACGCATCAGCACCATGGACTCTATCTGCTTCATAGTTTGTAATGCAACACCAACAACGATCAACAAAGCGGTACCGCCGAAGTACACACCTTCAATGCGAGTTACCCATCCGATAACATGAGGCATCAGCGCAATTAATGAGAGGAAAATCGCACCGGCCAAAGTTATTCTGGACATTACCTTGTCAAGATATTCTGTAGTAGGATTACCGGGTCTTAAACCGGGAATAAAGCCACCGTTCTTTTTGATATTATCGGAAAGATCTCCGATGTTCAGGCTTACTGCTGTATAGAAGTAAGTGAAGAACAAAATCATCAGAACATATAATGTGGTCTGCAGCGGGCTGCCCCACTGAAAGAGCTTACCCATTGCTTTAACCCAGGGAACATCAACGAACTGAGCAATTGTTACAGGGAACATCAACACCGAAGAAGCGAAGATGATCGGAATAACGCCTGCCTGGTTGACCTTCAGAGGGATATAGCTTGTATGACCGCCATAAGCCTTTTTGCCTACTACACGCTTAGCATACTGAACGGGGATTTTGCGAATACCCTCAGAAATGATAATTACGAAAACTACCATCGCCAGGGCTATAGCCGCGAACAAAATAACGTTCAATAAGCTTACCGTGCCAGCCTGCAGATATTGGAAAATTACTTTAAGTCCATCCGGAAGTCTGGATACGATACCGGCAAAGATTATCAGGGAAATACCATTGCCGACACCGCGAGCTGTAATCTGCTCGCCTATCCACATAAGGAAAACGGTTCCTGCAGTAAGTGTGATAGCAATAAGCAGGATTGAGAAAATCCCGGGGTTATTAATCGCCATCTTCAGGCCGTAGGCCATACCGCAGGCTTGGATAAACGCCAAAGCCACCGTCAGCATACGTGTAAGCTTTGTCGTTTTCTTGAAGCCTTCCTCACCTTCCTTGGACCATTGTTCCAAGGTCGGTACAACTACCTTCAATAACTGTAAAATAATTGAAGCATTGATATATGGGGTAATACTCATAGCAAAAATGGAGAATTTGCTCAAGGCGCCGCCACTGAACATATCAAGCAGTCCGAAGAGATTACCGCTGCGGAAAAGCTGTTCAATGACAGAAGCGTTTACGCCAGGAACAGGTATATGTGTTCCAGCCCTGAATACGATGAACATGGCGAGAGTAAATAAAACTTTTTGCCTGAGTTCTGTTATTCTAAATATGTTTGCAAGGGCTGCTAACACTTTAGATCACCTCAATCTTACCGCCAGCTGCAACGATTTTCTCTTCAGCGGATTTGCTGAAGCCCATAGCTTGTACAGTAAGCTTTTTGGTTAATTCGCCATTGCCAAGAATACGGATGCCGTCACGAATGTTCTTAACAACACCTTCTTCAATAAGCATTACGGGTTCAACAACGGTGCCGTCCTCAAAACGATTGAGTACGGAAACGTTGATTTCAACATAATCTTTACCAAATTTATTGTAGAAACCGCGTTTAGGAAGACGCAGGTACAGAGGTCTTTGACCACCTTCAAATCCAGGGCGCTTAACACCGCCGGAACGGGATTTCTGACCTTTCTGGCCTTTGCCGGAAGTTTTGCCCAAGCCACTGCCCAGACCACGACCTACGCGAACTGCTACACGTTTAGATCCCGGAGCGGGAGACAATTCATGTAAATTCATCTTCAGTACACCTCCTTGTCTTACGCTTCTTCAACCTTCACGAGATGTTCAACCTTGTGAACCATGCCGCGAATAGTCGGAGTATCTTCTTTAACAACGCTAGTATTGATTTTACCTAAGCCCAGAGCTTTAACGGTTGCACGCTGATCTTTGGGGTAACCGATCAGGCTGCGGGTCAGGGTGATTTTAATTTGTGCCATGACAAAGTCCTCCTTAGCCCAACAATTCTTCTACGGTTTTACCACGCAGAGCTGCAACAGCTTCAGCACTCTTCAAGGATTTCAGACCTTCAATGGTTGCACGAACCATGTTGTTCGGGTTGGAAGAGCCTTGAGATTTAGTAAGAATATCACGAACGCCAGCCAGTTCCAGTACGGCACGTACAGGGCCGCCAGCGATAACGCCGGTACCTTCTGCAGCCGGTTTCAGGAATACGCGGCCTGCGCCGAATACACCGATGTTTTCATGAGGAATGGTAGTACCAACCAGCGGTACAGTAACCAGGTTTTTCTTAGCGTCTTCAACGCCTTTACGAATAGCTTCAGGAACCTCTGCAGCTTTACCCAGGCCCATGCCTACATGACCATTTTCATCACCTACAACAACAAGTGCAGCGAAGGAGAAACGACGTCCGCCTTTAACAACCTTAGCAACACGGTTGATGAAAACGACTTTTTCTTGTAATTCGTTTTCTTTATTTTCGAAGTTCGCCACTTTATTTCCTCCTTCTCTTAGAATACCAGGCCAGCTTCGCGAGCAGCTTCAGCCAGGGCAGCTACACGGCCGTGGTACAGATAGCCACCACGATCGAATACAACTTCTTTTACACCCTTAGCCAGTGCTTTTTCAGCGATTGCTTTGCCTACAGCTTTAGCAGCCTCAATGTTGCCGCCGTAGTTTTCTTTCAGATCTTTTTCAACGGTGCTGGCAGCAGCGATAGTTTCGCCGGTCTCATCGTTAATAACCTGTGCATAAATGTTGGACAGGGAACGGTATACGTTCAGACGAGGTTTTTCAGCAGTACCGATAATATATCTACGAGAACGGAGATGACGTTTTTGACGTTTCTCGTTTTTATCAACTCTGTTAAGCAAGAGTTTCACTCCCTTCTTTTAGAAATTATTTCTTGCCTTTAGCGCCGGCTTTACCAATCTTACGACGAACATGTTCGCCTTCGTAACGGATACCTTTACCTTTGTAAGGTTCAGGCGGACGCAAAGTACGGATATCTGCAGCAACTGCACCTACAACTTCTTTATCAGCACCGCTAACAACGATCTTGTTCGGAGCGGGAACTTCAAAAGTAATACCTGCAGGCGGCTCTTTTACAACCGGGTGAGAGAAACCCAGAGTGAAGTTAATGTTTTGGCCTTGCTTAGCAGCACGGTAACCAACACCATTAATTTCCAGAGTTTTGCTGAAGCCTTGGGTTACACCGATGATCATGTTGTTGATCAGGGTGCGGGACAGACCATGCAGAGAACGGCTTTCTTTTTCATCGTCCGGACGTTCAACGGTGATTACACCATTGTCCATGGTCAGCTTCATGTTTTTATTGATTTGGCGAGCTAATTCGCCTTTAGGACCTTTAACGGTCACGTGATTATCTTCAATAGTAACTGTTACACCAGCGGGAACAGTAATTGGCATCTTACCAATTCTAGACACGTACGAGCACCTCCTATCTTTTTAGTATTACCATACGTATGCAAGAACTTCGCCGCCCAAGCCTGCTTTACGAGCAGCTTTGTCGGTCATCAAGCCTTGGGAAGTAGAAATTAATGCAATACCCAGACCTCCGAGGACTCTAGGCAGTTGGTCTTTTTGAGAGTAAACTCTCAGACCAGGTTTGGAAATACGTTTAATACCGGAGATAACCTTCTCTTTATTAGCACCGTATTTCAGGCTGACGCGGATAACATTTTGTTTGCTGTCAGCAATAACTTCGAAATCTTTAATGAAACCTTCGGCTTTCAGGATTTCAGCAATAGCCAGCTTAATCTTGCTGCCGGGGATTTCAACTTTATCATGATGAACTGAATTTGCGTTACGAATACGGGTAAGCATATCAGCAATCGGGTCAGTCATTACCATACTTAAATACCCTCCTTCCTTGTTGTCTGTCTTACCAGCTTGCTTTGGTTACGCCCGGAATAGCTCCTTTATAAGCATATTCACGGAAGCAGATACGGCAGAGGCCAAATTTACGCATATAGCCATGAGGTCTGCCGCAAACTTTGCAGCGGTTATAATGACGAACTTCGAATTTCGGTTCGCCTTTCCATTTTTCGATCAGGGCTTTTTTAGCCAATGTGTTCCCTCCTCACTTATGCGCCGAACGGCATTCCGAGGAGTTTGAGCAGCTCTCTAGCTTCCTCGTCTGTCTTAGCGGTAGTCACAATGATGATATCCATGCCACGAACTTTATCGATCTTATCATATTCGATTTCCGGGAAAATCAATTGTTCTTTCAGACCCAGTGCGTAGTTGCCACGGCCGTCAAATGCGGAAGCATTTACGCCACGGAAGTCACGTACGCGCGGAAGAGCGAGATTCATCAGTTTATCAAGGAAATAGTACATACGGTCGCCACGCAGGGTTACTTTAGCACCCAGAGGCATGCCTTGACGTACTTTGAAAGCTGCGATGGATTTCTTAGCTTTGGTGATAACAGGTTTTTGACCTGCGATCTGAGTCATATCAGCAACTGCGCTTTCCAGAGCTTTGCTGTTGCCTACAGCCTCGCCAACACCCATGTTGATTACAACTTTCTCAATTTTAGGGATTTCCATTACGTTTTTATATTGGAATTTGTCATGCATAGCCTTAGCTACTTCAGACAAATATTTTTCTTGCAATCTGGTCTTTGCCATTCAGTTATTTCCTCCTTTCCCGGAAAATTATTTATCGATTACTTCACCGCATTTTTTGCAGGTTCTTACGAAAGCACCGGCAACTTCGGTCTTTTTAATACGGGTAGCTTGTTTGCAAACCGGGCATACCAGCATTACTTTGGAAGAAGCGAGCGGAGCTTCTTTAGTAATGATGCCGCCTTGAGGATTTGCCTGAGACGGTTTGGTATGACGTTTTACTTTATTCACGCCTTCAACAACCACTTTGGCTTTCTTAGGCAGAGCTTCAACGATCTTACCTTGCTTGCCTTTATCCTTACCGGACAGTACAAGAACGGTATCGCCTTTTTTAACATGCAGCTTTACAGCATTTGCCATGTCAAGAACACCTCCTTACAGTGCGTTATCTAATTTCTTACAGCACTTCCGGTGCCAGAGAAATGATTTTCATGAAGTCTTTTTCGCGAAGTTCGCGGGCAACAGGCCCAAAAATACGAGTGCCGCGCGGGCTCTTGTCGTCTTTAATTACAACTGCTGCGTTCTCATCAAAACGGATGTAGGAACCGTCTGCACGGCGAACACCTTTAACGGAACGAACAACAACTGCTTTAACTACGTCGCCTTTTTTTACAACGCCACCGGGTGATGCATCTTTAACAGCACATACGATAACGTCACCGATATTAGCATATTTACGGTAAGAACCGCCTAATACACGGATACACATAACCTTCTTAGCGCCAGTGTTGTCACCAACATTAAGGATAGTTTGTTGTTGTATCATGGATTTCCCTCCCTTGCCGGACTAACTCTTCGGCAAAATTATTTAGCACGCTCTAAGATTTCAATAACGCGCCAGCATTTATCTTTAGACAGCGGACGAGTTTGCATAATTTCAACTACGTCGCCAACATGTGCTTCGTTATTTTCATCATGAGCTTTAAATTTAATAGTATGTTGTACGCCTTTTTTGTACAGCGGATGCTGAACGAAACGTTCTACTGCAACTACGACAGTTTTCTGCATTTTATCGCTGACAACTTTACCAATACGGGTAACACGTGCGTTTCTTTCTTCGGTCACGACTGTTTCCTCCTTGTTATACTTCAAAACAGTTAAGCCTTGAGCTCACGTTCACGCTGGATTGTTTTGATACGGGCAATGGATTTCTTAACGTCACGAATTTTCATCGGATTTTCACATTGACCGGTTGCCATTTGAAAACGCAGATTGAAGAGTTCCTCTTTCAAATCTGCCAACTTGGTGTCTAACTCAGCAGCAGACAATTCACGAATTTCTGTTGTTTTCATTAAGCTTCACCACCCTTTTCTTGTGCGGCAGCTTCAGCTTCCTGTTGAGCGCGAGTTACAAATTTGCATTTGATAGGCAATTTGTGGCTAGCAAGACGCATTGCTTCTTTAGCAACTTCTTCGCTAACACCGTTCATTTCGAACAGAACGCGACCAGGTTTAACTACTGCTACCCAGTACTCCGGAGAACCTTTACCAGAACCCATACGAGTTTCAGCAGGTTTTGCAGTAATCGGTTTATCCGGGAAAATTTGAATCCAAACTTGACCGCCACGTTTGATATAACGTGTCATTGCGATACGGGCTGCCTCAATCTGGCGGTTGGTAATCCAAGCGGGCTCCAATGCTACCAGACCGAAATCGCCATGAGCGATTCTATTACCGCGCATAGCACGGCCAGTCATACGACCTCTATGTTGTTTACGATGTTTAACTCTCTTCGGTAATAACATGTCTGATTATGCCTCCTTTGCCGGAGCAACTTTAGCTGCTTCTTTGCTTTCAGGAAGAACTTCACCTTTGTAAATCCATACCTTAATGCCGATACGGCCATAAGTGGTATGTGCTTCTGCAGTGCCATAATCGATGTCAGCACGCAGGGTGTGCAGAGGAATGCTGCCTTCACGATAGGATTCGCTGCGTGCAATTTCAGCACCGCCAAGACGACCGCCGCAGGTAATTTTGATACCTTTAGCACCCATACGCATGGTACGGCCAACGCATTGTTTCATAGCACGACGGAAAGCGATACGGCGTTCCAACTGTGCTGCAATGTTCTCTGCAACCAAGGTTGCGTCCATATCCGGGGTTTTAACTTCTACGATGTTGATTTCGATAGCGCTCTCAGTCATTTTCTTCAGGTCGGATTTCAGCAGTTCGATGTTGCTGCCTTGACGACCGATTACCATACCAGGTTTTGCAGTATGGATGGAAATGCGGGCTTTATTAGATGCGCGTTCGATTTCTACTTTAGAGATACCGGACAGGAACAGTTTTTCTTTGATGAACTCACGGATTTTAATGTCTTCTAACAAGAATTTCTCATAGTCTTTGCCAGCGTACCATTTGGAATCCCAGCCTTTGATAACGCCAACACGGAGACCATGCGGATTAACTTTTTGACCCACTATCTTTTCCCTCCTTCTGACGGGATATTATTTTTCTTTAACTGCTACAGTTACGTGGCTAGAACGTTTCAGAATTTTGAAAGCCTGTCCACGGGAACGAGGATGAATACGTTTCATGGTCGGACCTTGATCTACTGCACAGTAGGATACGATCAGGTTATCCACGTTCATGTCAAAATTGTGCTCTGCGTTTGCTACTGCACTGCGCAGAACTTTCTCGATTACCTCAGAACCAACCTTCGGGGTATATTTGAGGATCGCGAATGCTTCACCAACGGATTTGCCGCGGATGAGATTGATTACGATGCGCAGTTTGCGCGGCGCAATACGGATATATTTTGCAATTGCCTTTGCTTCCATTGTTTGGTCCCCCTTTCCCCTTATTTTAAGCCGGTGCTCTTATCTGCGTGACCTTTGTAAGTACGAGTAGGAGCGAATTCTCCTAATTTGTGGCCTACCATATCCTCGGTAATGAATACCGGAACATGTTTGCGTCCGTCATGAACCGCAATGGTGTGACCAACGAAAGACGGAATAATAGTAGAGCTGCGAGACCAGGTCTTAACAACTTTTTTATCATTAGCGGCATTAAGCACGTCAATCTTTTTCAAAAGACTTGCATGGACAAAAGGTCCTTTTTTAACTGATCTGGACACTAGGTTAGCCTCCTTTCCTTATCCTGTTTTATTATTTAGTTCTACGTTTCAGAATTAACTTAGTAGAAGCTTTCTTCTCTCTGCGAGTACGAGTACCGAATGCACATTTACCCCAAGGAGTAACAGGACGTTTACGACCAACGGGGGAGTGACCTTCACCACCACCATGCGGATGGTCGTTAGGATTCATAACAACGCCGCGGTTAGCAGGACGGATACCCAGCCAACGGCTGCGGCCAGCTTTACCGATGCAGATGTTTTCAGCATCAATGTTACCAACTTGACCGATGGTTGCACGGCAGTTGATATGTACTTTACGGATTTCGCCAGAAGGAAGACGGAGCAGAGCGTAGTCGCCCTCTTTAGCCATCAGCTGAGCGCTGGTACCAGCACTACGAGCCATTTGGCCGCCTTTACCAATTTTCATTTCCACGTTGTGTACGGTAGTACCAAGCGGAATGTTTTTCAGCGGCAGGCAGTTACCGGTTTTGATATCTGCGTCAGGACCGCTTACTACGATATCGCCAACTTTCAAATCAAGCGGAGCGATGATGTAACGTTTTTCGCCGTCAGCATAGTTGATCAGAGCGATACGAGCGTTACGGTTAGGATCGTATTCAATGGTAGCAACCTTAGCCGGAATGCCGTCTTTGGTACGCTTGAAATCAATGATACGATATTGTTTTTTATGACCGCCGCCTTGATGACGAACAGTCATTTTACCGGTATTATTACGGCCTGCATGTTTACCAAGTTTTTCAACAAGCGGGCGGTAAGGCTTGTCAGTCGTAATCTCTTCGAAGGCAGACACAGTAATAAAGCGTCTGGAAGGAGAATACGGATTAAAGCTTTTAATAGCCATTTAATTTACCTCCTATACGTTAATTACATTCCTTCGAAAAGGGGAATCGTATTGCCTTCAGCAAGCTTCACGATAGCTTTCTTATAATCGGAACGTTTGCCAACATATTTACCCATGCGTTTGGTTTTGCCCAGTACGCGGATGGTATTTACATTCAATACTTTAACTTTGAAAATCGCCTCTACAGCTTGGCGAATCTCTACTTTGTTAGCATCCAGGGGAACCTGGAAGGTGTATTTGTTCTCCTGCATCATCTGAGAAGTCTTTTCGGTGATGATGGGACGAATCAGTATATCGCGAGGATTAGCAGCCATTATGCGAGCACCTCCTCAATTTTTTCTACAGCATCTTTAGCAAGGAATACCTTTTTGCTGTTCAGGATATCAAAGCAGTTCAGACCCATGTTGGTGATGGTGGTTACTTTCGGCATGTTACGTGCGGAAAGAGCAACGTTTTCGTTGGAACCATCGGTGATCAACAGAGCTTTAGTGTCAACAGCTTCAAAAGCTTTCAGCAGAGAAGCTACTTGTTTAGTTTTCGGAGCGTCAAAAGCCAGGCCTTCAACAACTACCAGTTCACCAGCTGCTACTTTAGCAGACAGTGCGCAGCACAGAGCTAAGCGACGTGCTTTACGAGGCATTTTCTTTGCATAGCTGCGGGGTTGGGGACCAAAAGTGGTACCACCGCCAACCCATACGGGAGAACGGTTGGAACCGCAACGAGCGCGGCCAGTACCTTTTTGTTTCCAGGGTTTACGACCGCCACCGCGTACCATAGCACGGGTTTTAGTAGCGGAAGTTCCTTGACGTTGGTTTGCCAGCTGCATTACAACTGCTTGATGTACTACAGCTTCATTGAACTCAGCGCCAAATACGGAATCATTTAATTCTATTTCACCGGTTTGTGCACCGGAAAGATCATATACTGATAACTTCGGCATTAGAAGCATCCTCCTTTCTTTCGCTTATCTTATTATTTGTTAGGTTTTACGGTTTCCTTCAATACTACGTAAGAACCAGTAGCACCAGGAATAGCACCCTTAACCAGAATAAGATTACGTTCTGCGTCAACCTTAACAACGGTCAGACGTTGAACAGTTACATTTGCATTACCCATACGGCCAGGCAGTTTTTTGCCTTTGATTACACGGCCGCCAGGACCGGAATGCATGGGGCCCATAGAACCAGGCTCACGATGAGACTTAGAACCATGTTTCATAGGTCCGCGAGAGAAATTGTGGCGCTTAATAGTGCCTGCAAAACCTTTGCCGCGGGAAACGCCGCTTGCGTCAATCAGTTCGCCTGCAGCAAAAATATCAGCAGCGATTTTATCGCCTACCGCATATTCGGAAGGAGCAGCCAGACGCAGCTCTCTGACAAATTTAACCGGTGCTACACCAGCTTTGTCAAAATGGCCTTTCATCGGTTTGGTGGTATGTTTTTCTTTAATTTCACCAAAACCAAGTTGAACAGCATTATAACCGTCTGTTTCTTCGGTTTTGTTTTGAAGTACAACGCAGGGGCCTGCTTCTACAACAGTAACAGGAATCAGTCTGCCATCAGCTTCAAAAATTTGGGTCATGCCCAGTTTTTTGCCTAAGATACCTTTAGCCATTATTGCACCTCCTCCTTACAGTTTAATTTCAATATCTACGCCAGCGGGCAGGTCAAGACGCATCAGAGCATCAACAGTCTTACCGGTGGGTTCCAGAATGTCTACAAGACGTTTGTGAGTACGCATTTCGAATTGCTCACGGGAATCTTTGTTAACATGCGGAGAACGCAGAATAGTGTAAATGTTTTTTTCTGTAGGAAGGGGAATCGGACCGGAAACTTGTGCACCGGTACGTTTTGCAGTTTCTACAATCTTAGAAGCACTTTGGTCAAGTGCTTTATGATCATACGCTTTCAGGCGTATTCTAATCTTTTGAGACTTAGCCATTAAAAAATATCCTCCTAAATTCGCCCAGTTTCTATGAACGGACATACTCCGTGAAAATCTCCCTGTCTAACAGGCAAGCAACCTTTCACATCATCGCAGGGCCATACCAACAAACATAAGAATAGAGGGGAGGTTAACCCCCCTCATATTCTTCCAGGGATCTAACTAAAATTATTTCTCTTCTACTTCGGAAACAACGCCAGCGCCAACGGTACGGCCGCCTTCACGGATAGCGAAACGCAGACCTTTTTCGATAG
>OFMP01000014.1_pt1 | contig 128474 bp, 87 predicted proteins | sample 1541841 | NCBI WGS metagenome assembly OFMP01 (sample SAMN04209226, study PRJEB22552) | human gut metagenome | biome: gut; material: feces | host: Homo sapiens | place: USA: Oklahoma
CTACGCCCCTGCGACCCCATTTTTATATAATCAAGAGGTTTATCGACAGTCTGAGGGCAGTGCCGAAACACTGCCCTCAGATTATTCACTTAAAATCTCAATCGTTGAATTTAGCCATAAGCTCTTTTATAAGCTCCTGAACCTTGTCTGCGGTTTCCTCAACGGGAACTTTATATGAGAAGCTCTTATCCCTTGCAGAAATCTCACAGCAGTTATCCTTCAGGTTTCTGGGGCTTACAACAACTCTCAGCGGTACGCCGAGAAGGTCTGCGTCAGAGAACATAACACCTGCGCTTACCTGTCTGTCGTCATAGATAACCTCGGCACCTGCGTTCTGTAAAGCGTCATACAGCTTATCTGCACAAGCCTTAACATCTGCGTCATCTGAACGTACAGCGCAGATATGAACCTGCCACGGAGCAATAGGCATAGGCCAGATAGGACCGTAATCATCGTGGTGCGCCTCGCATACCGAAGCCGCAAGTCTGCCGACACCGATACCGTAACAGCCCATAATAGGAGTCTTTTCCTCGCCGTTGCTGTCAAGGTAGGTCATACCCATAGTCTTTGTGTACTTTGTACCGAGCTGGAATATGTTTCCGACCTCGATACCTCTTGAAATAGAAATTGAGTGCTTGTGGCAAATGGGGCAGATGCCGCCGTCAAGAATCTTTGCAAAGTCGTGATATTCAACATTTGCACAATCACGGTCAATGTCAAGACCCGTGTAGTGATATTCTTCCTTATTTGCGCCGCACGAAAGGTTGTTTGTATTCTGAAGTGAAGTATCAAACAGAACGGTCATATTTTCGGGAAGACCGACAGGTCCGATATATCCTGCGTTAAGACCGCATTCTTCTGTGATTACGGCAGGGTGAATTTCACAGCCTAAGAAGTTGCGGAGCTTTGTTTCGTTTACGTCTATATCGCCTCTTGTGAATACGACAACATAGCTGTCGTCTGCGTTTCTCTGATATACGACAGCCTTGCAGCTTTTTTCCTTGGGAGTATGCAAAAAGTCGCATATTTCTTCTATGGTATGGATATTCGGAGTATGAACAAGCTCCATAGGTGCGGAAACTTCATCTCTAGTATTCTCGATAATACTGTCTGCGGCTTCCATATTTGCATTGAAACCACATTCGTGACAGCTTGCAATTGTATCCTCGCCTACAGGTGTAAGGAGCATGAATTCGTGTGAAATACTGCCGCCCATCATACCGGAATCGGACTTGACCGAGATTACCTCAGGAACACCTGCACGTCTGAATATGTTTTCATAAGCCTTGTGGCACTTATCGTAATACTGCTCAAGATCTTCCTGCGATGTGTGGAACGAGTAAGCGTCCTTCATTGTGAACTCACGGACTCTGATAAGACCGCCTCTGGGACGAGCTTCATCACGGAACTTTGTCTGTATCTGATAAATCATGAAGGGGTACTTCGTGTAGCTCTTGCCGTATTCACGCACAAGATGCACAGCGGCTTCCTCGTGTGTCATACCGAGTACCATAGGCATTCTGTTACGGTCTGTGAAACGTAACAGCTCACTGCCGATGCTGTCGTATCTGCCTGACTCCTGCCAGAGTGAAGCGGGCATAACGACAGGGAACTGTACTTCCTGTCCGTCTATCTTGTCCATTTCTTCTCTGATGATCTGTTCAATCTTCTTTGTGATTCTCTTTGTGGGCGTGTATGACGAGAAGATACCGTTAGCCATATACTTGATATAGCCGCCTCTCACCATAATTGCGTGGCTGTCAATCTGACAGTCCGAGGGTCTTTCTTTAAAACGGTCGCCGACCAGCTTGTCGAGTTTCATTGCATATCCTCCTGAATTCCGGGCATAAAAAAAGCCCGAAGCATTAAATTTGCTTAGGGCGAAACATTGTTCCGTGGTACCACCTAAATTCGGTATAACCGCACTTGTATCTCTGTAACGGGAGAAACCGGTAACACTCATCGTGTACAGCTCAAAGACGGGTTCGATAAAACCTTGTCGGGAGCTTGCACCAACCGCTCTTTCTCTGTGACGCAGATTTATCTACTGTTTCTTGTCATAGCTTTTCTGTATGGTATTATTTTAGCACAGAGGGGAGGGATTGTCAAGGGGGAAAAGGGAACACCGCAGAGCATTTTCTCTGCGGTGTTTTACGGAGTATGTTTGTTTATCTTTAAGCTGTATTCTGAATTTATGATGCAAGTGCCTTACCGAGAGCAACGCACTGCTCGGTAGCTGTGTCATCGGGAGCTTCGTTGCAGATAACGCCTTCGCCTGCCATAACTGCGCCGTCAGCGATGCACTGTTCCTCCCAGTTTCTCATCCATTCGCCGTCGCCCCAGCCGTAAGAACCGAAAAGTCCTACCTTCTTGCCTGACAGCTTTGCTTCACAAGCGTTGAACATAGGCTCGAACTCGCTGTCCTCAAGCTGTTCACTGCCCATTGAGGGACAACCGAAAGCGATAGAATCAAACTGATCTACCATATCCGCCGAGAAGTCAGATGCTGTAAATACGCTTACCTCTGCGCCTGCGCTCTTTGCGCCCTCTGCAACCGAGCCTGCCATAGCCTCAGTGTTGCCTGTTCCGCTCCAATATACTACTGCTGTTTTCATAATAAAAATCCTTTCATTCTGATATTTTTTATATTATGCAACCGTAAGCTGCACGATACTCCTGCCGTTTGCCCACATCTTTTGGTAGACAGCTCTGCACTTGTCAAATCTCGCAAAGGTGCGTATAGCCTCGCACTCGTTGCAGTATACCTTCCAACAGCCCGTGCATCTGCTGTTTTTGCCCCCGTTATCAATAAATCCGATAACATCTCCGAGCGGATAACCTAAGAACAGTCCTATCTCGTGCGGAAACAATTCGCTTTTCGCCAGCTTGCCGCCAAGTACCTCAAGGCACAAATCAATATCTGTATTCTCGTATCCGTGACATTTCATAAAACGCTCAACGCCCGGTCGGCTGAAATCTTTAGCAAGACGTTTCGCCCTGTATACATATATAAGCGCCGTGTTTTCACGCTTTCTCAGAACCGTTACGGTAATTCCTTTGCCCGACAGTTCCTTGTTCCAACGCTCTACAGCCTTGTTAAGCTCATCCGTACTGCTGTATCTGTAATTGAAAAGATTCGCCGTCTTAAGCGATGCAAGAGTAGGGGAGCAATTGTCAATCAGATATTGTTCGAAACAGTATCTGTTCATAATGATGCACTTCTTTCCGCTAAAAGCTGTGATAAAGCAACCACACTGCTTGAGTGTACTCTTGCCACCGGAACGCTGTTGCGCTTCGCCTCCTGTGTTGCGCTCAGCATCATCTTGTGCGATACAGTATTTGTAAACAGTATCAGTAAATCGGGAGTGCCGACCTTCTTCTTAAGCGAACTGTTTTCTTTTACAAAGACTTTAGCCTTATCGTAACCGTAAGCCTTGCATATATCCGCATAGCGTGTTTCCATACGCTCGTTACCGCCGATTATTACTACGCTCATATCCTGTCCTTTCTGTTTAAATGTGTTAGTTTAAACTAACCATATCCGTTTAAATAAACGGCGAAATGCCGTTTATTCGTTAAGTTGTCTTATGTAAACCGTGTTAGCCTAAGCTAACTGTATATAGTTTATCATACGGTTTTTGTTTTGTCAATAGGGTATCGGTAATTTTTATAGAATTTTTTTGCCTCTGTAACAAATTCAAAAGCAGGCTCGCTTTTTATCAGCTTCTTTGAATACAGCCCCAATAACACCGGTGCCAATCCGTCAATGCGGATATATTCAAGTTTGCTGTCATTCATATACGGCATCATCGGAAAAGCTGTTACCCCAAGCCCTGCCTTCGCCATAGCAAAAGCCGCCTCGCACCCGTCCGCAAGCAGTACGTTGCTGTTATTCGGCAGGCCGAGCTTCATATACCCTTCCATTGCCGCATCGGGACACTTGTGCCTTTTAATAAGTATAACACGTCTGCCGTTTATATCGTTTATATTTATGCTTTTTCTTCCGCTCAGTTCATCGTCTTTACGGCATATCAGCATAACAGGACACTCGCACAGTGCAGTAAAGCACTCTGCTTTTGCGGTTTCGTTTTCAGACTTGATAGCGAATATAATCTGCAGCTTGTTTTCCTCAAGCAGATTATCAAGCGATTTGAACGGCATCATAGTAATCTCCGGCTCAAAATTCGGATACATCTTCCCGATAATGTTCATCACCGGTACAGCCGCATCAAGCTCGTACTGATTATGAACACCGATAGCTACTGTCCGCTTTTTCTCCTTAACATTGGTACTCAGGCGATGGATAGAATTCATCGCTGTCCTGACTATCGTTTCCGCATCGCCTATAAAAATCAGTCCCTCTTTTGTAAGCTGAACGCTTTTATTCGTTCTCAGAAACAACCGCACTCCAAGCTCCGCCTCAAGCGATGAAATCTGATGGCTGACGGCAGGCTGGCTTATATTCACCATTTCTGCCGCTTTTGAGAAATTGAGGGTTTCCGCAACCGCAAGAAAGCATTCAAGCTGAGTAGTATTCATAACAAACTCCTTTTTTAATTAACGATAAATATTCTTTATTGATTATAACATATTTGTATTTTACATTCAAGACCGTTTGGTGTATTATTATCAAGGAGATAAACTGTTAGCATATTACCGGTAAGGAGGTTAACCGTTATGAATGAAACCGACATTCAGGCGATAATGATTGATAACAAGACCATAAATCAGCGTATCGAAAACAGTCTGAACGTGATTTTTGCCGATATTGATATTACTGCGGCGCAGGGCAGAGTGCTTATGTATATCGCAAATTCCCCAGGAAAAGATATATTCGCCGCCGACTTGCATAAACATCTTTGCATCTCAAAGCCTTCGGTTTCCGCACTTATTAAAAAGCTGAGAAAATCGGGATATATAAGCTGTACAGGCTGTGAAAGCGATGAACGCTACAAAAATCTTACCGCAACAAATAAGGGCAGACAGACAGCAGGGCTTATATCCCGTCATATGAGAAATATAGAGCAGGCGGCATTCCGCAGCTTTACAGATTCCGAGCTGAATGAATTCATGCGGCTTCAGAAAAAGCTGCTGAACAATATAGACAACATAAATACAGATAACTTGAAACAGAAAGGATGACAGATTAAGTGAAAGAGCTTCTTAAACAGGTAAAGCAGTACAAGAAAGATTCTGTCTTAGCTCCCGTCTATTCGGCACTTGAGGTTGTTATGGAGGTAATAATCCCTTTCGTAATGGCGTTGCTGATTGACGAAGGCGTAGAGAAAGGCAATATGAACAAGATACTGCTTTACGGAATAATTATGATAGTCCTCGCTATGATAAGTCTTTTTGCAGGAATGATGGCAGGCAAATATGCCGCAAGCGCATCGTCGGGCTTTGCCTGTAATTTAAGAGAGGCGATGTACCGCAACATACAGCGCTTCTCATTTTCAAACATAGACAAGTTCAGTACAGCAGGACTTGTTACCCGTATGACGACCGACGTAACAAACGTTCAGAACGCATATCAGATGATAATAAGAATAGCCGTTAGAGCGCCTCTTATGCTGATAAGCAGTATGGCTATGTGCTTTGTGGTAAATGCGGATATGAGCTTTATATTCCTCGGCGCTATAGTTTTCCTTGCGGTAGTTCTTGTGATAATTATGCTCAGGGCAATGAAGATTTTCAATGTGGCATTCACAAAATATGACGACCTTAACGCAAGCGTACAGGAGAATATCTCAGGCATCAGAGTGGTGAAATCGTACGTCCGTGAGGATTATGAGAACGAAAAGTTCAAGAAAGCCTCCGGCAATCTTTATAATATGTTCAAAAAAGCCGAAAGCACACTTGCTTTCAATAACCCTGTGATGATGCTTGTAATCTATGCCTGTATTATGGCAATCTGCTGGTTCGGAGCTAAGTTTATCGTTGTTGACAAGACCTTGCAGATAGGCGAGCTTACATCGCTGTTCAGCTATGTAATGGGTTCAATGATGTCGCTTATGATGCTCTCGATGATATTCGTTATGATCACAATGAGCGTTGCAAGTATGCGACGTATAACCGAGGTTCTGCGTGAACAGCCCGATCTTGCCGAGCCTTTCGCTCCCGTAGAGTTAATGTCAAACGGCAGCATAGACTTCGACAATGTGCATTTCAGATACCATAAGACAAGCGAGGAGGAGGTCCTCACCGACATAAACCTGCACATAAAGTCAGGTGAAACCATCGGAATAATCGGCGGAACGGGCTGCGGAAAGACCAGTCTTGTAAATCTTATCAGCCGTCTTTATGATGTACAGCAGGGAAGTGTAAAGGTAGGCGGCGTTGATGTAAAGGACTACGATATGAAGTTCCTGCGTGATCAGGTATCGGTAGTGTTGCAGAAAAATGTCCTGTTCTCAGGCACTATACTTGATAATCTACGCTGGGGCAACGAAAACGCCACAGAAGAAGAATGCATCGAGGCTTGTAAGTGGGCTTGCGCTGATGAATTCATCGAGCGTTTTCCCGATAAGTACAATACTGTTATCGAGCGTGGCGGTACAAACGTATCCGGCGGTCAGAAACAGCGTATATGTATAGCAAGAGCGCTTCTCAAAAAGCCTGCCGTGCTTATCCTTGATGATTCCACAAGCGCAGTGGATACAGCTACAGACGCAAAGATAAGAGCGGCATTCCAGAAGTGCATACCCGGTACAACCAAGATAATTATTGCGCAGCGTGTATCAAGCGTTCAGGATGCGGATCGCATAGTCGTTCTTGACGACGGCAGAATAAACGGTGTCGGAACGCACGATGAGCTTGTTGCAAATAATGAGATATACAGAGATATATACGAATCTCAGACAAAGGACGGCGGCGACTTTGACCGCCCCCAGAATTAAGGAAAGGAGCGTAACGTAATGGATAAAAGAAAAATGGGACCCCGTCCCGATGTTTCACCGAAGGAACAGGTAAAACTGCTCGGCAGAATTATCAAATACACATTCAGCCGTTATAAATTCTCGTGTATCTGCGTTGTTGTATGTATTCTTGTCCAGGCGGTCGCAACGCTTGTCGGAATGCTTTTCATACAGTCGCTTATCGACGATTATATCAAGCCTATGATTGCAGCCAAAAGCACAGACTTCACACCTCTTGCGTTTGCAATGCTCAGACTTGCGATAGTTTACGTTGTCGGTCTTGCGGCATCTTATGCGTATAACAGGATAATGGTAAACGTAGGACAAGGTACGCTCAGAAACTTCCGTAATGACCTTTTCACCAATATGGAAAAGCTCCCGATAAAGTATTTTGACACACACCAGCACGGCGATATAATGTCGGTTTATACAAATGATATCGATACATTCAGACAGTTTATCTGTCAGAGTATACCACAGGTGATAAACTGCGGTACTACAGTTATAATCTCGCTTGTTTCTATGCTTATTATGAGCATACCGATGACGATACTTGCCGTAAGTATGGCGGCTGTGATGCTTGTTGTAACTAAGAAGATCGCCGCAAAATCAGGTAAATATTTCGGTAAACAGCAGCACGATCTGGGCGAGGTCGATGGCTTTATTGAAGAAATGCTTGACGGTCAGAAGGTAGTAAAGGTGTTCTGTCACGAGCAGGAGGCAATAGACGATTTTGTAAAGATAAACGATAACCTCAGAAACAGCGCATATAAGGCAAACAAGTATGCGAATATCCTGATGCCGATAAACGCCAATATAGGCAACATCAGTTATGTTTTATGTGCGTTGCTCGGCGCAGTGCTTGCAACAAACGGCTTTGGCGGTCTTACTCTCGGTACTATTGTTTCATTCTGTACGCTCAACAAGAATTTTACAAACCCGATTTCACAGCTAAGTCAGCAGATGACATTCGTGATAATGGCTTCAGCAGGTGCAATGCGTCTGTTCGATCTTATGGATCAGAAGCCTGAACACGATGACGGTTATGTCGAGCTTGTCAATGCGGAAATTGACGAAAACGGCAATATTACGGAGGTCGATCACCGCACAGGCAAATGGGCGTGGAAGCATCCTCATAAAGCGGACGGCACGGTGTCGTATAAAAGGCAGGAAGGCGGTATTGTCTTTGACGGTGTAGACTTTGGCTACACTGACGAAAAAATGGTACTTCACGACATAAAGCTCTATGCAAAGCCCGGTCAGAAGATTGCTTTTGTAGGCTCGACCGGTGCAGGAAAAACTACCATAACCAATCTTATAAACCGTTTCTACGATATTCAGGATGGTAAGATAAGATATGACGAGATCAATATTAATAAGATAAAGAAGCCCGAACTGCGTAAGTCGCTCGGCATCGTTTTACAGGAAACCAATCTGTTCACAGGTACGGTAATGGATAATATCCGCTACGGCAAGCTGGACGCAACGGATGAAGAATGTATAGCCGCCGCAAAGCTTGCTAATGCCGACAGCTTTATAAGAAGACTTCCCGACGGTTATCAGACTATGCTTACAGGTGACGGCGCTAATTTAAGTCAGGGTCAGCGTCAGCTGTTATCTATAGCAAGAGCGGCGGTCGCAGATCCTCCTGTACTGATTCTTGACGAGGCTACCTCGTCAATAGATACCCGTACCGAAAAGCTCGTGCAGGCGGGAATGGACGCACTTATGCACGGCAGAACAACGTTCGTTATCGCTCACAGGCTTTCAACCGTGCGCAACTCCGATTGTATTATGGTGCTTGAGCAGGGCAGAATTATCGAGCGTGGCACGCACGACGAGCTTATAGAAAAGAAGGGCAAGTATTACAGCCTGTACACCGGTAACTTCTCTGAAGAAACCGCCTGAGGCGGTAAGCACCCTGTTCGCCTTTCTCGAGGCAGGCAGTTTGTTAACATCTGCACAGAATCCGCTGTTTTTATAACGGCGGATTTTCTGCATTAACATATCAAAACGGTCAAGGAGATGTTGGTTATTGCGTTATTTTAATAGAAATTATTTGCCGCCTTTGCATTCTTACCATAACTTCCTATTGCCAACCGTCCTTATTTATGGTATCATTATATAAAGATTTACCTGAAAGGAGAACGCTTATGAGCGATAAATTATTTACCCCTTCAAACCCGAATGCGCAGCAGGGTGTACGCAATGTGCTTAAATATCTGTCCGATATAACCTATGAAAAAATCATAACGGGACAGCATACGCAGACTATGGCGCAGGAAGAGCTTCATCTTATAGAAAAGGTCACAGGAAAACAGCCTGCACTTCTCGGTTTTGAACTGCTTTCATATTCACCGAATATCAACTATTTTGATATAGACGATGAATGTATGACAGAGGTCACGGAGAATTACGGCACTCTTAAAAGAGCGTGGGAGTGGGCAGAGAAAAAGGGGCTTATCACTATGTGCTGGCACTGGTTTTCTCCGCTTTATGGAAGATCAAAATCGTTTTTCAGCGAAAATACCGACTTTGACGCAAGTAAGGCTGTGATTGACGGTACGCCTGAAAATAAAGCTCTGCTTTCGGATATGGATACAATGGCAGGAATACTCCGACCCTTCTGCGAAAAGGGAGTGCCGATTCTGTGGCGACCCTTTCACGAGGGCGACGGCGATTGGTTCTGGTGGGGCAAAAAAGGAGCGGATACCGTTAAAAAGTTGTTCCGCCTTATGCACGACAGATACACAAACATATTTCATCTTGACAATCTTATATGGGTGTGGAATTCACAGATTCCCGAATGTTACCCGGGCGATGATGTAGTGGATATAATTTCGAGGGATATGTATCCGCCTGAACACGAGCATACCTCGCAGAGTGAAATGTACTATAACCTGTGCGAGATTACAAGTGCTAAGAAAATAACGATAATCGGTGAAACAGGCACATTGCCAAGTCCCGAAGCGGTAGTATCCGAAAAAGTAGGCTGGTCGTCCTATATGACCTGGTCAAAACCGTTCTGCCTCAGCGAAAAGTTCAATACCTTCGAACAGCTTAAAAAGGTGTATAACAGCGAATATGCCGTGACTAAGGACACGCTACCCGATTTGTATTGAGCAATGAAGGGAAGATAGGCATCAGGAGATACCGATCAACGTTTCATAAATATATTTCGATTGGTTTGAAATCGGGCATTTCAGAACATTATTTTAAATACCGCAAATCCGGTTTGCTTACAGGACGGGTTTGCGGTATCGTCATATAAAACAGGAATGTGCATATGTAAATTTAATATGGCAAAATCAGCATTTTGACATATTTTCGGTTAAAACAACGATACGAAAATGAGAAATAAGACAAAAGTTAAGCGATTTTTCTATTGACTTTGCCCTTTATATGTGGTACAATACTAAAATGTATCATAATGGATTGATATGCGTTCAGGATGAAATCCCGCAGTGTCGAAAAGCGTAGATTTTCCCTTTATTATGCGGAAAACACGAGCGTATAAATATCCATGAATAAATTAAGGAGTGGTAAAGCCCATGGTGAATGTCAAGCAGGTAAAGCTGGGTAGAAATACCCGTATGAGTTTTTCCAAAATCAATGAAGTTCAGAAGATGCCGAACCTCATCGAAATTCAGAAGGATTCATATAAGTGGTTTTTGGACGAGGGTATAAAAGAAGTATTCAAGGATATTTCTTCTATTACCGATGCTAACGGCAAGCTGGTGCTGAGTTTCGTTGATTATCGTCTTGATGAGGACCCCAAGTATTCTATAGAGGAGTGCAAAGAACGTGATACAACGTATGCGGCACCCCTTCGTGTAAAGGCACAGCTTAGAAACAACGAAACCGGAGAAGTTGTCGAGAATGAGATATTCATGGGCGATTTCCCGCTGATGACCGAAAGCGGCACATTCGTGATTAACGGTGCCGAGCGTGTTATTGTTTCTCAGTTGGTTCGTTCTCCCGGTGTTTATTACGGCTTTGACTACGATAAAACGGGTAAGAAGTTATTCAAGTCAACTGTTATCCCTAACAGAGGTGCATGGCTCGAATATGAGATGGACTCAAACGACATCTTCTATGTCCGTATAGATAAAAACAGAAAGATACCGGCAACAACGTTCATCCGTGCGCTCGGTATCAGCAGCGATGACGATCTCATCGATCTGTTCGGTGAAGACCCCAGAATAGTTCAGACGATTCAGGAAAAGGACGCTACAAAGAACACCGAAGAGGCTTTGCTTGAAGTGTACAGAAAGTTAAGACCCGGTGAGCCTCCTACGGTTGATTCCGCAAATACTCATATCAACAATCTGTTCTTTGACGCAAAGAGATATGACCTTGCAAGATTCGGACGTTACAAGTACAACAAGAAGCTCGGAGTTGCTTCGAGAATCGCCGGTCATAAGGCCGCTCAGCCGATTATAGATCCTACCACGGGCGAGATTCTTGTTGACGAGAACGAGTTCATCAACGCTGAAAAGGCACAGGCTGTAGAGCAGGCAGGCGTTAAGGAGTGCGTAATCTTCTCCGAGGAAAAAATAGCAAAGGTTCTCGGAAACGGAATGGTCGATATAGCAGGCTACATTCCCGAATCTATAGATGCAGAATCACTCGGTATCAATGAGAAGGTATGCTTCAGTGTACTGCGTGAGATACTCGACAAGTGCGGCGATGATGTTGAGGCGCTCACAGCCGAGCTTTCAAACAGAGTAGAAGACCTTATCCCCAAGCACATCACTCTTGACGATATATTCGCAACAGTAAGCTACTTCATCAACCTTTGCGAAGGCGTCGGTGAAGTTGACGATATAGACCACCTCGGAAACAGACGTATCCGTAGCGTAGGTGAGCTTTTACAGAACCAGTTCAGAATCGGTTTTGCAAGAATGGAAAGAGTTATCCGTGAAAGAATGGGACTTCAGTCACAGGAAGGCGACAAGGTAACTCCCAACGCTCTTATCAACATCCGTCCCGTTGTTGCGGCTATCAAGGAGTTCTTCGGTTCTTCGCCGCTTTCACAGTTCATGGATCAGAACAACCCTCTTGCAGAGCTTACTCATAAGAGAAGACTTTCAGCGCTCGGCCCCGGCGGTCTTTCCCGTGACCGTGCGAGCTTCGAAGTTCGAGATGTTCACTATTCCCACTACGGAAGAATGTGTCCTATCGAAACCCCCGAAGGTCCTAACATCGGTCTTATCTCTTACCTTGCTTCATTTGCAAAGATAAACAAGTACGGCTTTATTGAAGCTCCTTACCGTAAGGTTGACAAGGAAACAGGCGTTGTACTTGACGAAGTAACCTATATGACTGCCGATATGGAGGATAACTACGTTGTAGCACAGGCTAACGAGCCTCTTGACGAGCAGGGAAAATTCGCAAGAAAGCGTGTAAATGCACGTTTCCGTGAAGAAATTCTTGAAGTTGACCGTGACCGTGTAGACTACATGGACGTTTCGCCTAAGATGGTCGTTTCTGTAGCTACTGCGATGATTCCGTTCCTTGAGAACGATGACGCAAACCGTGCTCTTATGGGTGCGAACATGCAGCGTCAGGCCGTTCCGCTTATGGTAACACAGAATCCTATTGTAGGTACCGGTATGGAATACAAGGCAGCCGTTGATTCGGGTGCGGTTGTAGTAGCAAAGGAAGACGGTGTTGTAACAAAGTGCAGTGCCGATGAAATCGTTGTTACCGATAACAACGGTGTTGAACACAGCTACAAGCTGATAAAGTTCAAGCGTTCAAACCAGGGCACCTGCGTAAACCAGCGTCCTGCTGTTTCAAAGGGTATGGAGATAAAGGTCGGCGATGTTCTTGCTGACGGTCCCGCTACAAGCCAGGGTGAGATTTCACTCGGTAAGAATGCTCTTATCGGCTTCATGACATGGGAAGGCTACAACTACGAGGACGCCGTTCTTATAAATGAAAAACTCGTTTATAATGATGTCTACACATCAATCCATATAGAAGAATATGAGCTCGAATGCCGTGATACAAAGCTCGGACCAGAGGAGATAACAAGAGAGATCCCCAACGTTTCTGAGGACGCTCTTAAGGATCTTGACGAGCGTGGTATCATTCGTATCGGTGCCGAGGTTCACTCGGGCGATATTATGGTCGGCAAGGTTACACCTAAGGGTGAAACAGAGCTTACCGCAGAAGAAAGACTTCTCCGTGCTATCTTCGGTGATAAGGCAAGAGAAGTAAGAGATAATTCACTTCGTGTACCTCACGGCGAAAGCGGTATCATCGTTGACGTTAAGGTGTTCACAAGACAGAACTGTGATGAACTTTCACCCGGCGTAAATATGGTGGTAAGATGCTACATCGCACAGAAGCGTAAGATTTCTGTCGGCGATAAGATGGCGGGTCGTCACGGTAACAAGGGTGTCGTTTCCCGTATCTTAAAGCAGGAGGATATGCCTTTCCTTCCCGACGGTACACCGCTTGATATTGTACTGAACCCCCTCGGCGTTCCTTCACGAATGAACATCGGTCAGGTTCTCGAGGTACACCTCGGTTATGCTTGTAAGGCACTTGACTGGCAGATAATGACCCCTGTATTTGACGGCGCACACGAGGCCGACATCAGAGCTTGCTTTGAAAAGGCTGAGGCTGAACGTGAAAACTACAAGGATAAGGATTCCGCAAGGATAGACTTCTCTAAGATTCCTATGCGTTCTGACTGCAAGACACAGCTTACAGACGGTCGTACAGGCGAGAAGTTCGACAGCCCTGTAACAGTAGGTTATATGTACTACCTCAAGCTCCACCACCTTGTTGACGATAAGATTCACGCACGTTCAACCGGTCCTTACTCACTGGTAACACAGCAGCCTCTCGGCGGTAAGGCACAGTTCGGCGGACAGCGTTTCGGTGAGATGGAAGTTTGGGCACTTGAGGCTTACGGTGCGGCTTATACACTTCAGGAAATCCTTACTGTAAAGTCGGACGATATAGTAGGACGTGTTAAAACTTACGAGGCAATCGTCAAGGGCGATCCCGTTCCTAAGGCAGGCGTTCCCGAGAGCTTCAAGGTTCTGTTCAAGGAGCTTCAGTCACTTGGTCTTGACATCAAGGTACTTGATGCTGACAAGAATGAGATTGATCTCAGACAGACTTATGAAGAAGACGATGAATACGGTCAGGCAGCAGGCGAGGATACATTTGAGTATGTAGCCGAGGACGGCTCTCTTGATGACGGTTTCACAACTAAGGATATAGACGAAGACAGCGAATTCTATGCCGATAAGGACGATGAAGATGATTTTGACATCGACTTCAACGAAAATGACGCTGACGACTCGTTTGACGAATAATCAGACGATGATTTAAGCATAGGCATTGACAGAAAAGCGTGTGTTATCACACATAAACTTCTATAGAAAGAATTGAGGTCTGTAAATTGGCATATAAAACATTTGATTCAATGAAGATCGGTCTTGCTTCTCCGGATCAGATCCGTGCATGGAGCTACGGCGTTGTTGAGCGTCCCGAAACAATCAACTACAGAACACAGAAGCCCGAAAGAGGCGGTCTGTACTGCGAAAAGATATTTGGTCCTACAAAGGACTGGGAGTGTTCCTGCGGTAAATATAAGAGAATCCGTTTCAAAGGTAAAATATGTGAGCGTTGCGGCGTTGAAGTAACACGCAACAAGGTAAGACGTGAGCGTATGGGTCACATAGAGCTTGCGGCTCCCGTATCGCATATCTGGTATTTTAAAGGTACGCCCAGCCGTATCGGTCAGGTACTTGATATATCACCCAAGAGACTTGAAGAAGTTCTTTACTTTACAAAGTATATAGTTGTCGATCCCGGCGATACAGTTCTCACAAAGAAGCAGATACTCACAGAAAAAGAGTATGCTGATATGAGAGAGCGTTATGAGGATGATTTCAGAGCCGAGATGGGCGCCGAAGCTATCAAGGAGCTTCTTTGCGAAATCGACCTTGACAAGCTGTCCGAGGAGCTTAAGAAAGAGCTTGAGGATACTCAGCAGGGTCAGAAGAGAGTAAAGTTATTAAAAAGACTTGATGTTGTTGAGGCATTCAGACTCAGCGGTAACCGTCCCGAATGGATGATACTCGACTGCATACCCGTAATTCCTCCGGATCTGCGTCCTATGGTTATGCTGGACGGCGGCAGATTCGCCACTTCCGACCTTAACGATCTGTACAGACGTGTTATCAACAGAAACAACCGTCTTACAAAGATGAAGGAGCTTCACGCACCCGACATTATCATCAGAAACGAAAAGAGAATGCTCCAGGAAGCCGTTGACGCACTTATCGATAACGGCAGACACGGCAGAGCGGTTACAGGCCCTTCAAACCGTCCTCTGAAATCTCTTTCGGATATGCTTAAGGGTAAGCAGGGACGTTTCCGTCAGAACCTTCTCGGTAAGCGTGTTGACTATTCAGGACGTTCTGTTATCGTAGTAGGTCCCGATCTTAAGATGGATCAGTGCGGTCTTCCCAAAGAAATGGCTATCGAGCTGTTCAAGCCCTTTGTAATGAAGGAACTTGACAAGCGTGGTATCGCTAACAATATAAAGAGTGCAAGAAAGATGGTAGAGCAGGCTAAGGATCCTGCTGTATGGGATGCTCTTGAAGAAGTTATCAAGGACCACCCCGTACTGCTCAACCGTGCGCCTACACTGCACAGACTCGGAATTCAGGCATTTATGCCGGTACTGGTCGAGGGTCGTGCAATCAAGCTGCATCCGCTGGTTTGTACAGCGTTCAACGCAGACTTTGACGGTGACCAGATGGCAGTGCATCTGCCTCTGTCTGAGGAAGCACAGAACGAGGCAAGAACACTTATGCTTGCCGCAAAGAACCTGCTGAAGCCTTCAGACGGCCGTCCTGTTACAGTTCCTACTCAGGATATGGTACTCGGTTCTTATTATCTTACTATCGACAAGCCCGGCGAAAAGGGCGAGGGTAAAGTATTCCGTGACTTCAACGAGGCTATTATGGCTTACAATGAAGGCGATATTACGATCCACTCGGCTATCAAGGTTAGAGTTACCAAGGATGTAGGCGGAGATCATCCCGAAACAAAGATAATCGATGCTACTGTAGGACGTATTCTTTTCAACGAGCATATTCCTCAGGATCTTGGCTTCGTTGACAGAAACGACCCCGAAAAGAAGTTTGATCTCGAAATCGGATTCAAGGTAAGAAAGAAAGAACTTGGAAAGATCATCGACAAGTGCCTTAAGGTTCACGGAACACCTATGACAGCACAGGTTCTTGATAAAATAAAGGCAATGGGTTACAAATACTCGACAAAGGCGGCAATCACAGTAGCTGTATGCGATGCTACAATACCGCCCGAGAAAAAGGATATTCTTGCAAATGCGGATGCACAGGTTCAGGAAATCAACGAGTATTTCAACAACGGTTTCATTTCGAATGCCGAAAGAAAATCTGCAGTGCTTTCAGTATGGAACCAGGCTACAACAGATGTTACAGTTGCACTGACAAAGGGTCTTGACGATTATAACCCCATCTACATGATGGCAGACTCAGGAGCCCGTGGTAGTACAAACCAGATAAGACAGCTTGCAGGTATGCGTGGACTTATCGCAAATACATCTGGTGAAACTATTGAAATCCCGATCAGAGCTAACTACCGTGAAGGTCTTAACATCCTCGAATACTTCATTTCTTCAAGAGGTGCGAGAAAGGGTCTTGCCGATACGGCGTTAAGAACAGCCGACTCGGGTTACCTTACAAGACGTCTTGTTGACGTATCACAGGAAGTTATCGTAAGAACAGATGACTGCGGTACTACAGACGGTATCGACATTTACGAGATTCGTGAAGGCAAGGAGCTTATCGAGTCACTTGAAGAACGTCTTACAGGCAGATACCTTGCCGAAGATTTCACCGATGACAACGGTGAAGTCCTCGTTTCAAAGGATAAACTGATAACGGAAGCTGATGCCAAGACGATAGTTGCATCAGGCGTAAAGACCGTTAAAATTCGTTCAGTTCTTACCTGTCACGCAGAACACGGCGTCTGCGCAAAGTGCTACGGTTCTTCACTTGCAAACGGCAAGAAGATTACAATCGGCGAAGCAGTTGGTATCATAGCCGCACAGTCTATCGGTGAGCCCGGTACACAGCTTACTATGAGAACGTTCCATACCGGTGGTATTGCATCGGCTGAAGATATTACACAGGGTCTTCCCAGAGTAGAAGAACTGTTCGAGTCACGTCGTCCAAAGAATGCCGCAATTATGGCTAAGCATTCCGGTAAGACAAGAATCGACGAGATAAAGAAAACCAGACACGTTATAATTACAACAGCTGACGGCGAGGAGCATCCTTATCCCGTACCTTTCGGCTACAAGCTGAAAATACAGGATGGTGATTTCATCAAAGCAGGTGAAACACTTACAGAAGGAAGCGTAAATCCTCACGATGTACTCGAGGTAAAGGGCGAGGAAGCAGTTCAGAACTACATTATCGCCGAGGTACAGAAGGTATATCGCTTACAGGGTGTTGACATCAACGATAAGCATATCGAAGTAATTGTTCGTCAGATGATGAGAAAGGCTCGTGTAACCAACCCCGGCAGCAGTTATCTGCTTCCCGGCTCGGTTATTGACAAGAATGAGCTTGTCAAGGTAAACAATGAGCTTGAACAGCGTAAGGAAGCCGGCGAACAGATTGAACCGGTAGAGTGCGAAGCTGTTCTTCTCGGTATCACAAAGGCTGCACTTGCAACAGACAGCTTTATGTCTGCCGCTTCATTCCAGGAAACCACAAGAGTTCTTACCGACGCTGCAATTCACGGCAAGGTAGATCCGCTGCTCGGTCTGAAGGAAAATGTTATCATAGGTAAACTTATTCCCGCAGGCACAGGTCTTGAGGCAATGGAGAAGGAAAAAGAAGAAAGAGAAAAGGCAGCTGAAGCCGGTACTGAATCGGAAGAAAACGAATCAGACAGTGAAGAAGTTGGCGAAACTGCACAAAATTAAGTTGTAATTCAGTCCAAAGGCGACGATTGTTACAAAGTTTTTTCGGTAAAATGAAAAGGCTTGACAATCGCCGCCTTTTTGTATATAATATTTAAATGTGTGCAGAATAAATGCGTAAAAGCGTTATTCTGTGGCATAAATTTTTAATAATTTTGCAAGGAGGTGTAACATTTGCCAACCTTTAACCAGCTCGTTCGTAAGGGCAGAGCAGTTGCAGAAAAGAAGTCTAAGGCTCCCGCACTGCAGAAGAGCATGAACACTCTGAAGAAGGAAACAGTAGATATGTCTTCTCCCCAGAAGAGAGGCGTATGCACAGCTGTTCGTACTGCTACCCCTAAGAAGCCTAACTCTGCTATGAGAAAGATTGCCAGAGTAAGACTTTCCAACGGTTATGAAGTTACTGCTTATATTCCGGGTATCGGACACAAACTGCAGGAACACAGCGTTGTACTGATCCGTGGCGGCCGTGTTAAGGATCTCCCCGGTGTACGTTACCACATCGTCAGAGGCACACTTGATGCTCAGGGTGTTGACGGAAGAATGCAGGGCAGATCAAAGTACGGAGCTAAGCGTCCGAAGGCTGGTGCGAAAAAAGCGTAACTGATGACTTTTAGCCACTTTTGTGGAGTAATATATTATATTACCTCTGCAATTGGACGGCGGGAGTTAATCGCTTTCGAGTACCGATGATTTTCATTATTTATGAAGGAGGGAAGTAAAGTGCCAAGAAGAGGTAATGTTCCTAAGCGTGATGTATTACCCGATCCTATGTACGGCTCAGAGCTCGTAACAAGACTCGTAAACAATATCATGCTCGACGGCAAGAAGGGTGTTGCTCAGAAGATCGTATACGGTGCATTTGACATCGTAGCCGAGAAGTCAGGTAAGGGCGCACTTGAAGCTTTTGAAGAAGCTATGGAAAATATCATGCCTCAGTTAGAGGTAAAGGCACGCCGTGTCGGCGGTGCCACATATCAGGTTCCTATGGAAGTTCGTCCCGAAAGAAGAAGAACTTTAGGTCTGAGATGGATTACTCTGTACGCAAGACAGAGAAATGAAAAGACAATGAAGGAAAGACTTGCAAACGAGATCCTCGACGCTATGAACGGTCAGGGCGGAGCTTGCAAGAAGCGCGATGATACACACAGAATGGCTGAAGCTAACAGAGCTTTCGCACATTACAAGTGGTAATCAATAAAACGGAGGAAATATGGCTAGAGACGTAACTCTTGAAATGACCCGTAATATTGGTATCATGGCTCACATCGACGCAGGTAAGACAACTACGACCGAGCGTATCCTGTTCTACACCGGTATCAACCACAAGATCGGTGAGACCCACGACGGTTCTGCTACGATGGACTGGATGGAGCAGGAGCAGGAAAGAGGTATCACAATTACTTCTGCTGCTACTACTGCATACTGGAAGAAGCACAGAATCAATATTATCGATACTCCCGGACACGTTGACTTTACTGTTGAAGTTGAGCGTTCGCTGCGAGTTCTTGACGGTTCTGTTACAGTTTTATGTGCTAAGGGCGGTGTTGAGCCCCAGTCAGAAACTGTATGGCGTCAGGCAGACAAGTATCATGTTCCGAGAATGGCATACATCAACAAGATGGACATCATGGGTGCAGACTTCTATAATGTTGTAAGCATGATGAAGGACAGACTTAAATGTAATGCTGTTCCGATACAGCTCCCTATCGGTGCCGAAGATACATTCAGAGGTATCGTAGACCTTATCGAAATGAAAGCTGACATCTACTATGATGATCTCGGTAAGGACATGCGTGTGGAAGAAATTCCGGACGACATGAAGGAGAAGGCTCAGGAATATCACGATGCACTCATCGAGGCTGTTGCTGAGCAGGACGAGGAACTTATGAACAAGTACCTCGAAGGTGAAGAAATCACCGTTGAAGAAATCAAGGCTGTACTCAGAAAGGCAACGATTGACAATGAGATCGTTCCTGTAACCTGCGGTACATCTTATAAGAATAAGGGCGTACAGAAGCTCCTCGATGCTATCGTTGACTATATGCCCTCTCCTCTTGATGTTCCTTCTATCAAGGGTGTTAACCCCGAAACAGGCGAAGAAGTTGAAAGACATGCAGGCGATGATCAGCCGTTCTCTGCACTTGCTTTCAAGATTGCTACAGACCCCTTCGTTGGTAAGCTCTGCTTCTTCAGAGTTTATTCAGGTATCGTAGCAGCCGGTTCTACTGTTCTTAATGCAACTAAGGACAAGAAGGAGCGTATGGGACGTATTCTTCAGATGCACGCTAACCACAGAGCAGACCTCGAAGTTTGCTACTGCGGCGATATTGCAGCTGCTGTAGGTGTTAAGAACACTACAACAGGTGATACGCTGTGTGATGAGAACAATCCCGTAATCCTTGAGTCTATGGAATTCCCCGAGCCTGTTATCTCGCTCGCTATCGAACCCAAGACCAAGGCAGGTCAGGAAAAGATGGCTATTGCTCTTGCAAAGCTTGCAGAGGAAGACCCCACTTTCAGGACCTATACAAATGAGGAAACAGGTCAGACAATCATCGCCGGAATGGGCGAGCTTCACCTCGAAATCATCGTAGACAGACTTCTCCGTGAATTTAAGGTTGAGGCTAATGTCGGCGCTCCTCAGGTTGCATATAAAGAGACAATCACCACTAATGCAGACGTTGATACAAAGTATGCACGTCAGTCAGGTGGTAAGGGTCAGTACGGTCACGTTAAGCTCCACGTTTACCCGAACGAGTCCGGTAAGGGCTATGAGTTCATTAACGCAATTGTCGGCGGTTCTATTCCTAAGGAATATATCCCCGCAGTTGACGCAGGTATCCAGGGTGCTTTACAGTCCGGTGTTCTTGCAGGCTATCAGACGGTAGACGTTAAGGTTGAGCTTTATGACGGTTCATACCACGAGGTCGACTCTTCTGAAATGGCATTCAAGATCGCAGGTTCAATGGCTATCAAGGAAGCATGCCGCAAGGCTAACCCAGTTATCCTTGAACCTATCATGAAGGTAGTTGTAACAGTTCCCGAAGAATACATGGGTGACGTTATCGGCGACTTAAGCTCACGTCGTGGTGAGATACAGGGTATGGAAGACAGAAACGGTGTTAAGCAGATCAATGCTTTCGTTCCTCTGTCAGAAATGTTCGGTTACTCAAACGATCTGCGTTCTAAGTCACAGGGTCGTGGTCAGTATGTAATGGAACCCAGCCACTACATTCAGGTTCCCAAGTCAATTGCAGATGGAATCATCAGCAAGAGAGCTAAGGACTAATAAAATTTTTCTGAAAGAGCAAAAAAGACTTGTTTTTTGAGAAATAATCTGATAAAATACTAAGTGTATGGAATACACATAATTAAAGGAGGAAAATTCCAATGGCAAAGCAGAAATTTGAACGTACCAAGCCCCACGTAAACATTGGTACAATCGGTCACGTAGACCACGGTAAGACTACTTTAACAGCAGCTATCACTAAGGTTCTTTCACTCAAGGGCTATGCTCAGTTCGAAGCATACGATATGATCGACAAGGCTCCCGAAGAGAGAGAGCGTGGTATCACAATCAACACAGCTCACGTTGAGTATGAGACAGACAAGCGTCACTACGCACACGTTGACTGCCCCGGCCATGCTGACTATATCAAGAACATGATCACAGGTGCTGCTCAGATGGACGGCGCTATCCTCGTTGTTGCTGGTACAGACGGTCCTATGGCTCAGACTAAGGAGCACATCCTTCTCGCTCACCAGGTAGGCGTTCCCGCAATCGTTGTATTCATCAACAAGTGCGATGACGTTGACGATCCCGAGCTTCTCGACCTCGTTGAGATGGATATCCGTGAGACACTTTCAGAGCATGACTTCCCCGGCGATGACGTCCCCGTTATCCGTGGTTCTGCTAAGGTTGCTCTTGATTGCCCCAGCAAGGACATCAACGCTCCCGAATATGCTTGCATCATAGAGCTTATGAATGCAGTTGACGATTACATTCCTACTCCTGATCGTAAGTCTGATCTCCCCTTCCTTATGCCTGTTGAGGATACTATGACAATTTCAGGTCGTGGTACAGTTGCTACAGGTAGAGTTGAGAGAGGTATCCTCAAGCTCAACGATACAGTTGAAATCACAGGTCTTACAGACGAGCCTAAGCAGACAGTTGTAACAGGTATCGAAATGTTCCGTAAGCTCCTTGACTTCGCTGAAGCAGGTGACAACATCGGTACACTTCTCCGTGGTATTCAGAGAAACGAAATCGAACGTGGTCAGGTTCTCTGCAAGCCCGGTTCAATCCACCCCCACAAGAAGTTCAAGGGTCAGGTTTACGTATTAAAGAAAGAAGAAGGCGGACGTCATACTCCTTTCTTCTCAAACTACAGACCTCAGTTCTTCTTCAGAACAACTGACGTTACAGGCGTTATCACACTTCCCGCTGACAAGGAAATGTGCATGCCCGGCGATAACGTAACAATGGATGTTGAGCTTATCACTCCTATCGCTATCGAAGAAGGTCTCCGTTTCGCTATCCGTGAAGGCGGCAGAACTGTTGGTTCAGGCGTAGTTACAGCTATCAACGAATAATTTGAGATTTTAACATCTTATATAAGACGATATCCGCTTTCACGAGCGGATATTGTTTTTATATAATTCTTTTCGAGAGGTTTTTTATGCAGCTTCCTGAATATGTTTATGAGGTATTACAAAAACTTAATAACAATGGGTATGAAGCATACTGCGTCGGTGGCTGTGTAAGGGATTATCTGCTCGGTCAATGTCCGGAAGATTATGATGTAACGACATCTGCACTGCCCGAACAGATAATAGAAGTTTTTGACGGATACCGTTTGCTGAAGGTCGGATTAAAGCACGGAACCGTAACGGTAATAATCAATAAGCATCCGGTAGAAATCACTACTTACAGAATCGACGGCGAATATATCGATCACCGCCATCCTTCAAAAGTCGGATTTACTCCGAATCTTGCCGATGACCTTGCAAGACGGGATCTCACGATCAATGCAATAGCGTATAACGATAAGGTCGGTATGGTCGATTTGTACGGCGGTGCAAAGGACCTGAAAAACGGCATTATAAGATGCGTCGGAGATCCGATGAAACGCTTTGACGAGGATGGATTAAGGATTCTCCGTGCCTTGCGTTTTGCATCGCGCTATGGTTTTAGCATTGATAAGGAAACATCAGACGCTATTCACAGACAGAAATTCCTGCTTTCATTTATTTCTGCGGAGCGGATAAATAGTGAGCTGTGCGGAATACTTACCGGGGATTGCTATGACATTCTCCGTAATTACAGCGATGTTATCTGCGAGATTATTCCCGAGATGTATCCGTGCATAGGCTTTGAACAGCATTCAAAGTATCACGATAAGACGGTTTACGGTCATATAGCTGCTACCGTAGCTGCTGCTGAGCCTACTGTAGAAGCTCGCCTTTCTATGCTTTTGCATGATATAGGCAAGCCTGACAGCTTTTTTATGAAGGATGGTGCAGGCCATTTTTACGGTCATGCCGATGTCAGCTGTAAAATTGCTGAAAAAATACTTGAAAGATTGCGTTTCAGCAATAAAATTAAAGACGAGGTATTGTTTTTAATCGAAAATCATGGTATAGTTATTAACGATGATATTCGCAGTATAAGAAGAGGCGTTGCACGTTACGGTGCGGAGCGTTTTCTTAAACTGATAAAGGTGCATTATTATGACACCTGCGGAAAATCACCTGCATATTTCGGCGAAAAAGCGCTTTTTGACAGCATCGAAAAGCATACAAGGGAGTTTCTTCAAAACGAACCGCCTATGAGCCTTAAACAGCTTAAAGTCAACGGTTCCGATATTTCGAAGCTTGGCTTTACGGGTAAAGAAATCGGGCAGGCTCTCAATTTCTTGCTTGAACAGGTTGTAAACGGAAATTGCGAAAACGATAAGGATAGCCTTTTGGCTTTGATAGAAAATAATTATTTGTAAACGGAAAGGATTAAGAGTATGTCTGCTACTGATATTGGAATTGATTTAGGCACGGCGAATGTTATAATTACGCTTGGAAACAAGGGTATCGTTGTCAACGAGCCGTCTGTTGTTGCTTATGATAAAAAGAAACACTGTGTTCTTGCTGTAGGAAACGAAGCGTACAAAATGATAGGCAGAACGCCCGAATATATTGTTGCGGTAAAACCGCTCAAAGACGGCGTTATCTCTGATAATGAGATGACGGAAGCAATGATAATCGAATTTATCAGAAAGGTTATCGGACGAATTGTAAAGCCGAGAATTATTCTTTGCGTCCCTTCTTCTGTTACCGATGTCGAAAACAGAGCTGTAGTTGAGGCTGCACTTTGTGCCGGTGCAAGAAAGGTGTTCATCATAGAAGAACCTATTGCCGCACTGCTCGGTGCAGGTATTGATATTTCAAAGCCTAACGGCACAATGGTTGTCGATGTCGGCGGAGGAACGGCTGATATTGCGGTTGTCTCGTTCAACGGTATTGTAAAAAGCTGTTCGCTTAAGATGGCAGGTAATAAGTTTGATGCGGCCATCATAAGAGGTGTTACGATGAAATACAAAATACTTATCGGTGAAAAGACGGCAGAGCAGGCAAAAAAAGAAATCGCCAACGTATATAATCCGACAGGCGATGTGAAAATAACCGTAAAGGGCAGACATCTTATAAAAGGCCTTCCCGAAAGTGTTGAGATCAGCGATAAGGATATGTACGATTTTCTCCATGACAGCGTAATGGAGATAGTCGATAAGATAAAGGAAGTATTTGAGCAGACTCCTCCCGAGCTTGTGGGCGATATTCTGACAAACGGCATAGTGCTGACAGGCGGCGGAGCAATGCTCAAGGGCTTCACGGATCTTGTAACTGAAGCAGTGGGAGCACCATGCTATGTTGCAGACGATCCGATAGAATGTGTTGCAAAGGGAGTTGCGAAGGCGTTCGATTATACAGATGATCTTCTTGACGGCTTTGAGAAGATTTCGCTGTACAGATATAAATAAGATATATACTTAAGCACGGAAATACGTTTCCGTGCTTTTGAAATAACTCGGAAATAACGATTTTGGCGTTCAGCCTGATTTTTAGGTTGATAGTAACAGATAAAATGTGCTATTATTTAATATTAGACGGAGGTATTTTTATGTCGCAGATTGATATACGTTTCTTTTCACGGTCGCTCAACCGTCATACTTCATTCAAAATGTATATTCCCGATGATAAGCGCAATTATGGTGGGGTTTATGATAAGCAGAATATGAAAACACTGTTCATTCTGCATGGTTACACACAGGACGGCAACAACTGGATACCGGAATATATTTCGGAAAAATACAATTTTGCCGTAGTGATTCCTCACGGCGAAAACTCATTCTGGCTTGACGGATTATCTACAGGGCATAAGTATTGCACTTATGTCGGTGAAGAGCTTATCGACTATATACGAAATACATTCGGGCTTGCACAGACTGCAGAAGATACTGCAATAATGGGATATTCAATGGGCGGCTTCGGTGCGCTTCATACTGCATTCACTTATCCCGATACATTCGGTAAGGTGTGCGCAATGTCATCCGCCCTTATTGTTCATGAAATAGCAGGTATGAAGGACGGTGGTGACAACGGTGTGGCAAATTACGCATACTACCATGAATGCTTCGGAAACCTTGACGAAGTTGTCGCAAGCGATAACAATCCTGAAACTCTTGTAAAGCGGCTTTCACAAGAAAATAAGAAAATACCGCAGATATATATGGCTTGCGGCACAGAGGACTTTTTGCTTGAGAATAACAGGCAGTTTCATAAGTTTTTGGACACTAACAATATACCTCACGTTTACCTTGAAAGCGGCGGCGGTCACGATATGACATTCTGGAACGAGTATGTAGTTAAGTTTACTGATATGATGTTCGGAAAATAAGCAAAAATTATACCCACAAGCGATAATTTCGCTTGTGGGTACAGCTTTTTTCAGACATCTTCCATCTGTTTTCCGAAATACATTGCGGCTGCTTCGACAAGAGCCTTTGTTTTTTCGTCAACAGCCGAATTATCCTTATCCGACAGCATGATGACCGCTCCGTTGACATCTCCGTCTGCCATTATCGGCGCACAGGCAACGGCAAAGCGATCTACACCTTCAATGGGGTTCATTTTTACACCGTCTGCTGTACGGTAAAGAGATTTCCTTTGCTCGATAAGGTCTTCAAGTGAGCTTGATACCCTGCGTTCAAGCACTTCTTTTTTCTGAATGCCGGATGCGGCTATAACGTGGTCACGGTCGCATATAACTGTAGGCATCCCTCCGACTTTGTACAATACATCTGCGTACTGATCCGCCGTACCTGAAATTTCTCCGACAGGGGAGTATTTACGGAAAATTACCTCTCCGTCTACACTTGTATATATTTCAAGCGGTGTGCCTTCTCTTATTCTCATTGTTCGCCTAATCTCTTTAGGTATAACGACTCTTCCGAGGTCGTCGATACGTCTTACTATTCCCGTAGCTTTCATTATATAGTCATTCCTTTCTGAAGAAACGGTTTTTGATCCTGCAAACATATTATTCCTTGCCGTGTGTCAATTATTCAGAAATTTGTCACATATTGAAATTTATGCTCGCAAGCAGGGAACACGGATTATCAAAGAGAATTGCTTTTAATATTGATTTTAAACTCTTTTTGTAGTATAATTAAAATCGTATGATTATCTTCCGGAGGTGTTACTGTGACTGCTGATGAAGAATATATGACTCTCTGTATCGAACTCGCAAAAAAGGCGGCGGAAAAAGGTGAGTGTCCTGTAGGCGCCATCGTAGTTGACAAGGACGGGAGAATAATCGGTGAAGGGTATAATATGCGTGAAACCGAGCAGATGCCGACAGCTCATGCGGAGATAATCGCAATAGAACAAGCCGCCAAAGCTATGAACTCGTGGCGGCTTACGGAATGTACATTATATGTTACTCTTGAACCTTGCCCTATGTGTGCGGGCGCTATAATCAATTCCCGTATAAAAAGGCTGGTTTACGGTGCTTTTGATGAAAAGGGCGGGGCTTGCGCCTCGCTCATGGAAATATTCGATTATCCGTTCAACCATCGTCCGATGGTTAGAAGCAGAGTTTTGCAGGATGAATGTGCAAAGCTGCTTACGGATTTCTTTAAAGACCTCAGGACCTGAAATTGTCCGTAGCTGCGGGCATTCCCGACAGGGCTTTTTTGTACAGCTTGTCGATTATAACAGCTAAGGCTGTTACTGTCACAGATAACGCTATGATTACGGAAACGATTTTTTTCATATAAAGTCCCTTTCTGCAGTGGTGTTAATCTGTATTTATACGGTCTAAACGCTTTTCTGCGTTCTTGATAAGACTTAAAAGCGCTGTTCCTTGCTTGTCATATTCGGCTTCTATCGAATTTGTCGTTATTGACGGTGCGTTGTCTGCATCGTTTGCAGCGTCTGCGGCTGCACCGACTTCAAGGCAGATTGCAGAATCTATAAGATGAAGTGCGGAAGTGGGCGATACGCCGAAAAGATTATCGTCGTTCTTTCTGTTTGCATTATATGTTATCCTGAACGCTTTGTATACGGAAAGAGTAAGCATTGATGAAACGCTCTTGCTGAGCTTTGACGATTTGATTTTCTGCAAAATTGAGAAAATCACTTCAATGCTGTTAGTTATCAGCTTTTTGTTAAGCGCAAGCATAATGTCGCCCGATTTTGAATCACCTGACGAGTTTCCGTCGGGAATATCGCTTTCGGTAATTATACCGCCGTTGGAAACGGGCGAACGACCGAGCAGATAGTCAGTAGAAACGTTATAGTAGTCAGCCGCTTTTACAAGGAACTCAAGACCACATTCACGTTTGCCTTTTTCATAATGTGACAGGAGTGCCTGAGCGATGCCAAGATCGGCGGCAACCTGTTTTTGTGTAAGTCCACGTTCTTTGCGGAGCAGGGAAAGTATTCTTGGAAAATCGGTATTCATTATATGATATAACCTCTCTGATTCTGACAATATTCACACAGTATATTATAACGGAGTTATTCCCTATTGTAAAGCGTGATTTTATACAAAAAATCAAGTGCTTTTTTATGTAATAACTCTATAATAAAACAAAAATCGCCGTAATCGGCATAATTATCAGTAAAAATCAACCGAAAGGAAGTAAAAAAATGAAGAATTACAGACTTTATCTTATCCGTCACGGAATCACAAGCGGAAATCTTGAAGGAAAATATATAGGAACAACGGATCTGCCGCTTTGCGAAGAGGGGGAAGATGCTATATCGTCGCTTGCGGCTCTTGACGTTTACCCTAAGGTACAGAAGGTTTATTCCAGCCCTCTAAAGCGTTGCTTGCAGACCGCCGATATTATTTATCCCGAACGTCTGCTTAAGCGTATCGACGGTATCTCAGAGCTTGACTTCGGGGAATACGAAGGAAAAACGCAAGCCGAGCTTCAGAGCGATGAAAAGTATCTCGAATGGCTGAAGGGCGGATATGATGCCGCACCTCCGAATGGTGAAAGCTATGGACATTTTACATTAAGATGCCTTGAAGGTCTTGAAGAAATATTCAAGGATATGATGGCAAACGAGGTTACATCAGCCGCCGTTATCACGCATTCAGGCGTTATTATGAATCTCCTTTCGGGATACGGTCTGCCCAAGATGAAGCCTATCGACTTTGCCTGCAATCAGGGCGAGGGATTTGAAATACAGCTAAGCACGTTCCTGTGGCAGCACGGACCCGTATTTGAAATCGTAGGAAAATTATTCTGAGAAAACGGAGATAAACAATGGATATTTTAAAGCAGCTGGCGGAAGAATTCAAGATAAGAAATGCGCAGGTAGAAAACACGGTAAAGCTGATAGATGACGGCAATACAATCCCGTTTATTTCTCGCTACAGAAAAGAGATGACGGGAGGACTTGACGATCAGCTTTTGCGAGAACTCAGCGAAAGACTGACATACCTTCGTAATCTTGAAAGCAGAAAAGAAGAAGTAAAGTCGCTTATTGAAAGCGGAGGAAATCTTACCGACAAGATTACGCAGGATCTTTTAAACGCAAAGACGCTTGCTGAAGTCGAGGACATCTACAGACCCTTCAAGCCAAAGCGTAAGACAAGAGCAGGCATAGCAAAAGAAAAAGGACTTCAGCCCCTTGCCGATTTCATACTTGCTCAGACGCTCGCTTCTCCCACTGCCGAAGCAGAGAAATATATAAGTGAAGAAAAGGGCGTTGAAACCGTTGACGAAGCCATAAACGGAGCATTGGACATTATTTCTGAAACGGTTTCGGATGATGCAGATCTTCGTAAAAAGCTGTACACTGAGTATACGGGTCATGCGTTGATTGTGTCAAAAGCCACCGACGAAAAAGCTGAAACCGTTTATAAGAATTATTATGATTACAGCGAGCTTGCGTGTAAGATACCTCCGCACAGACTTCTCGCACTTGACAGGGGAGAACGTGAAGATGCGCTCAAGGTCAGCATTGAGCCGGAAGAACAGTATGTTATGAAGCATATCTACAGAGCGTATGTGAAAGCAGAAAACGATTGCGGACGGCTGGTGCGCTCAGCTTGTGACGACAGCTTCAAGCGTCTTATCCACCCTTCGCTTGAAAGACGTCTCAGAAACGAGCTAACCGAGAAAGCGTGTGACAGCAGTATACACACATTTTCGGACAACCTAAGACAGCTTCTTATGCAGCCGCCTGTGAAGAACAGCGTTGCTCTCGGCTTCGATCCCGGCTACAGAACAGGCTGTAAGGTAGCCGTTGTTGACGCTACAGGCAAGGTTCTTGACACATCGGTAGTGTATCCGACACCCCCGAAGAGCGATATTGCGGGAGCGGAAAGAATAATCAAAAACCTTATCGAAAAGCACAAGGTCGATATTATCGCTATAGGAAACGGTACGGCAAGCCACGAGAGCGAAGTGTTTATGGCAGATCTGTTAAAAAAGATTGACCGAAAGGTAAGCTATATGGTCGTATCCGAGGCAGGCGCAAGCGTATACTCGGCAAGCAAGCTGGCGGCTGAGGAATTCCCCGAATATGATGTTTCACTGCGTAGTGCTGTTTCAATCGCACGCAGACTTCAGGATCCGCTTGCAGAGCTTGTTAAGATAGACCCGAAAGCAATCGGTGTAGGTCAGTATCAGCACGATATGCCGCCCGCAAAACTGTCGGACGCTCTGGGCGGAGTAGTAGAGGACAGCGTAAACAGCGTCGGTGTAGACCTTAACACAGCATCTGTTTCACTGCTTGGCTATGTTGCAGGTATCAATTCCGCCGTTGCAAAGAACATAGTTACATACAGAGAGGAAAACGGTGTGTTCACTAACCGTAAGGAGCTTTTGAAGGTGTCAAAACTTGGCAAGAAGGCTTACGAACAGTGCGCAGGCTTTATGCGTATACACGGCGGTAAATATCCGCTTGACAACACCTCAGTACACCCCGAAAGCTATAAAGCGGCAGAAGCACTGCTTGATAAGTGCGGATTTAAGCTTGCAGATGTTTCCGGCGGCATTCCGTCAATAAAAGAGCAGGTCAGAGCCATCGGCGTAAAGAAGCTGTCGGAAGAGCTTGGTATAGGTGAAATGACTCTGAGCGATATAGCAAACGAGCTTGCAAAGCCCGGCAGAGATCCCAGAGATGAACTGCCGCCGCCCCTGCTGAGAACTGATGTGGCGGATATTAACAGCCTTAAGCCCGGTATGATACTTGACGGTACGGTTAGAAATGTTATTGATTTCGGCGTATTCGTTGATATAGGAGTTCATCAGGACGGACTTGTGCATATATCGCAGATATGCGACAAATATGTAAAGCATCCTCTTGAAGTTGTAAAGGTGGGGGACATTGTAAAGGTAAAGGTGCTTGATCTTGACCCTGCCAAAAAGCGTATTTCTCTTACGATGAAGGGAGTTTGAAATGATAGAATCGGAACTTAAATATACCAAAGAAAATGTCGGCGAATTTGTTAAATACACCATTTTCAGAAAAAACAAATCGTCCGGAATTTATATGATCTGTTATCTTGCGGCGATGGTTCTTATCGCTGTCGCAGGAGTAGTGCTTGCGGCTGTAACGCAGATGTGGATGTTTCTTCTTGCTGTGGTTGTCTGCCTTCTGCTTATCGCCGCCGCAATGCTTGCGGTTGCCTTTGCACTGAAGAAATACACAAATGAGATTTTCGGCATCAACTCAAAAAACAAATATGATGCGATAGAAATAACAGCCGGCAGTATCGTTTTGAAAAACGGCGGTGCGGCTAAAGCTATAGCGGACTGGACGGCTGTGGCATCTGTTGATTTCTATAAATCAAGCGCCTATATCGTAACTCACGATGGGTATCTTTTTATCATAGATGAAAATACCGTCAGGGAAGGCTCGCTTGATGAACTCCGTCAGATAGCGGATGAGAAGCTGGTGAAGGCTGATGATTAATTATCAGCTTGAAACGGACAGGATAATCGCATCGCTCGACCATGCGCCTACGCTTCTGCTTCATGCTTGCTGTGCGCCGTGCAGCAGTTATGTACTCGAATATCTTGCGGAGCATTTCAATATCACCGTGTTTTTCTACAATCCGAATATTACCGAAAAGGAAGAATACGAAAAGCGTAAAAACGAGCTGAAACGTCTGATAGCCGAAAAGCCGTTCAGGTATCCCGTGAAGATGATTGACGGCGATTATTCCCCGCAGATATTCTTTGATATGGCAAAGGGTATGGAGAATATCGCTGAAGGCGGGGAAAGGTGCTTTTTGTGCTATGAGATACGTCTGAGAGAAACGGCAAGGCTTGCAAAAGAACTGGACTTCGAGTATTTCTGCACCACGCTTTCGGTAAGCCCTCATAAAAATGCCGCAAAGCTGAACGAGCTTGGCGGCAGGCTCAGCGATGAATATAAAATACCGTATCTTTATTCTGATTTTAAAAAACGCAACGGATATAAGCGTTCCATAGAGCTTTCGGCACAGTACGGATTATACCGGCAGAATTACTGCGGATGTATCTACAGTCGTATTCAGGCGGAGAAAAAAGAGCAGGAAAAAAATTTTCAAAACGAAACGAAAACTGTTGTCAAACCGTAAAAAGTGTGGTAAAATAAATACGGTTATGCAATAAAACTGTCAAAAGAGGTGAAAGACGATGACTGCGGACCCCAGCGGGAAACGAATAACTGAAAAATAATACAGCACAGCAGTCGTCGCATAACGGCTTCCTGTGCAGAAAAGAGGTACGTTATGCTTAAATATTACAAGACAGTTGAAAACACAATTGTTGAGCTTGACACAATGGAGCCCGGATGCTGGGTATCTGCCGTTGCACCCACAGAAACTGAGATTTCCTCGCTTCAGGAGGAACTGAACATCGACCGTGATTTTATCCGTTCTGCACTCGATGAGGAAGAAACCTCCCGTATTGAAAGCGATGACGGTCAGACACTCATAGTCCTTGACTATCCCGTTGCGGAAAAGGTTCAGGATAAGGATGATACGATAAGCTATTACACAATGCCTATGGGTATCATTATAACGGACAGCCATGTTGTAACGGTCTGCCTTAAAGAAAACATCATAATAGACGAATTTACAAAAGGCATAGTAAAAGGTATACAGACCCAGTTCAAAACAAGATTTGTATTCCATATGCTGCTAAGGATCGCAGGAAAGTATCTCCTCTATCTTAAGCAGATAGATAAGCTGTCGAACTATGTTGAACAGCAGTTGCACAAATCAATGAAAAACAAGGAGCTTATACAGCTTCTCGGACTTGAGAAATCACTTGTATATTTCTCAACATCGCTTAAATCTACCGAAACAGTGCTTGAAAAGATATTGAGAGGCAGAGTAATAAAGCTGTACGAGGAAGATCAGGAACTTCTTGAAGACGTACTGATCGAAGTAAAGCAGGCAATCGAGATGAGCAATATCTATTCAAACATACTTTCGGGTACAATGGACGCATTCGCAAGCGTAATATCAAACAATCTGAATATTGTAATGAAGGTGCTTACGGTTATTACGATAGTAATGTCCGTGCCCACGATGGTATTCAGCTTTTACGGTATGAATGTTCTGGATCTGCCGCTTCCGTATACCTGGTTCCCGGTTCTGATTTCCGTAATTCTTGCCGTCATTGTTGCAATATTGATAACAAAAAATAAGTTTTATAAATAAATCCCGGAGGGTATATGGAAAAAGTAAAAATATCTATAAGCGGACACGATTTTTACTTGAAAAGCGAAGATCCGAACAGAATGTACGAAACTGCGGAGAATCTTCAGAAAAGAATAGATAAACTGAGTGCGATGGCGGCGTCAATGTCACTTACCGATATTGTAATGCTTGCGGCGCTCGATATAGCCGATGAAAATTACGATAACAGAAACGTTGTGATAAAAGCTCAGCAGCTTTCGCAGGAGATACAGGCAAAATCTCTTGCCTGCGAAAAAAGAGCAGAGGAGCTTGAAAAGCAGCTTTCCGATTCCGACACCGAGCTTGCATCGCTTAGAATTACTGCGTCTGAGGCACAAAGTGAGCTTGCCGCACTTAAAGAACAGCTTGCGGTAGCTGAGGCTCAGAAATCGGATTTGCTTGCATTAAGGTCCGAGAACGAAAGGCTGAAAGAGCAGGTTACCGCTCTTACTGCGGAAAAGGATTCGCTTACTGAAATCGGCGCTGATGAAATCGAGCAGCTGGGCACACGCATAGATGAACTTACAGCCGAAAACACAGCGCTTTCCGAAAAGGCGGAAAATGCGGATAACGCATTGAAAAACGAAAATGCACAGCTGAAAAATAAAGTGGACGAGCTGAAAGCGGAAAACGTAACGCTCAGAGCTTCAAGCGAAAATGCCGATTCTTCATCGGCTGAGAACGAGGCGCTTAAATCAAGGCTGGCAGAACTTACAGAAAAGAACAGACACACAGAGGAATTGCTTGAAAAGCTGAGAACAGACCATGAAAATCTGGTTTCAAAGAGCGGTCAGGATGAGCTGTTACTGGCTCAGATCGATAAACTGCAAGGCACTGTGGATACATACGAAAAAACCTTTGATGAATACGCAAATCAGCGTAACGCAGAGGTCAAGGACTTGAACGATGAGTTATCGGCACTGAGAAAGAAATATGCCGAGCTCAGCGCACAGATGAACGAGATTGTAAACGACGGTCAGATGACATTATGAGTGAAATTTTAGCTCCGTGCGGAGCAATGGAAAGTCTGACAGCGGCAGTAAATGCCGGTGCAGACGCAGTATACCTCGGAGAAGAATACTTCTCCGCAAGAAAAAATGCAGATAACTTTACCGCAGAGCAGTTGTGCGATGCGGTACGTTTTTGTCATTACAGCGGTGTTAAGGTGTATGTTACGCTGAATACCCTTGTATTTGACAGGGAGATACCATTGCTTGCAAAAGCGATAGAAAACTGTGCAAAAGCGGACGTTGACGCATTTATAGTGCAGGATATGGGCGTTGCAAGGCTTTCTAGGCAAATTGTGCCGGAGCTTCCTTTACACGCTTCGACGCAGATGACGGTCAATTCGCCCGAGGGCGCTATAATGGCGAAAGAGCTCGGATTTACCCGTGTTGTTCTGGGCAGGGAATTATCATTTGCACAGATAAAGGCAATAACGGAAAGCTGTGACATTGAAACAGAGCTTTTCGTACACGGTGCGCTGTGCGTCTGCATTAGCGGTCAGTGCTATATGAGCAGTGTACTCGGCGGACGAAGCGGTAACAGAGGATTGTGCGCTCAGCCGTGCCGACTTGATTTTACAAGCGGCGACAGGCACAATGTGCTGTCGCTTAAGGATCTGTCATTGACTGAAAAATTGCCTGAGCTTGCGAAAGCAGGTATCACCTCGTTCAAGATTGAGGGAAGAATGAAACGCCCGGAATACGTTGCAGGTGCCGTAAATGCCTGCAGGGTGGCTCTTGACGGCGGTACGCCCGACCTTATATCGCTTAAAAACGTATTTTCGAGAAGCGGATTTACAAGCGGATATTTTGATGATGATTTCAAAAATATGCAGGGTGTCCGCACTAAAGACGATGTGACATCGGCAACGTCCAAGGTGCTTTCCGCTATGAAACAGTATTATCATAAGCCTTTCAGACGCTTTCCAGCCGATATTACCGTTAACGTAAAAAGCGGACAGCCTGTTTGCTATAAGCTGTCGGCTTGCGGCGTAAGTTCGTCCGCTGTAGGCGATATTCCCGAAAAGGCGGTAAACAGAGCGGTTACTGCGGAATATCTTGAAAATCAATGTACTAAGCTTGGCGGTACCGTATATTTTCCGGGAAATATCACCGTAAATGTTGATGACGGGTTATCCGTTTCGGCGGCTCAGCTTAACGAGCTTAGAAGAAAAGCAATTGAAAACGTAAGCGGGAAGATACTCGAAAAAAATTCTCATCATTACAGAATATCGCCTTATATTCCGCTTGACAGTAAGGACGGAAAGAAGATACGCCCCGAATTCAGATGTGAGGTAAATACAGCCTTACAGCTTGAGCAGGTACTGCAGGAGGATGAATATTCTTATATTTACGCTCCTATGGGTCTGCTTGACGAAGCTACACCTGATAAATTCAGAATAATCGTTGTTCCTCCGGTATTTCTTGCCGATTGTGAAAGCGATGTATTGAAAAAGCTTTCCCTGCTGAAAAAACAGGGATACGAGCATATTGCCGTTCATACGCTTTCGCATATAGGAATAGCAAGAAAGCTCGGTATGAAGGCGCACGGTATGTCAAGACTCAATATCACAAACCGCTATTCGCTCAGAGAGTACGAAAAAATGGGACTGAGCGATACTGCACTTTCGTTTGAACTGCTTATGAGCGATGCGGTGTCACTTTGTGCAGACAGTGAGATAAAGACGGGAATAGTCGGCTACGGCAGACTTCCTCTTATGATAACGAGAAGATGTCCGATAAACAACGGCAAGCCCTGCGGAAAAACCAAAAGAGCGGATTGTCCGCATTATATAACCGACAGGCAGGGGAATAATATGCCGTGTATGTGCAGTGAGAACACTGTCGAGATATTGAACCCCGACAAGCTGTATCTCAGCGACAGACAATCTGAGCTTGCAAAGTTCGATTTTGTATTGCTCAAATTCACCGACGAAACCGATACGGGAGAAGTGCTTGAAATGTATCTTGACGATATAAAGCCCGACGGAAAGCTCACAAGAGGATTATACTACAGAGGAGTTCAATAATGTTCATAAATGTGAAAAAGCTGAACGGCAAGGCAAAGTTACCTGAGCGTGCGACTGCGACAAGCGCAGGTGCGGATTTATGCGCCTGCATAGATGACGATGTTGTGCTGATGCCGGGCGACAGGAAGCTGATACCGACGGGACTTGCGATTGCTGTCCCGACAGGATACGGCGGTTTTGTGTTCGCAAGGAGCGGACTTTCCTCAAAATTTGGCGTTTCGCTTGCAAACTGCGTCGGCGTTATCGACAGTGACTACAGAGGAGAGGTAAAGATTTCCGTTATAAATCATTCCGATGAGCCGTATACCGTTAAAAACGGAGAGCGTATCGCTCAGCTTGTCATAATGCCTGTGGATTTATGCGAGTACGGATTGTGCGATGAACTTGATGATACAGAGCGTGGCATGGGCGGATTCGGCTCTACAGGTCGGATGTAATGCAAATTGCATAAATATCCGATAAATTCGGACGATTATTTATGAATATTTAATTCGGCATTTTTGTTGTATGCTTTTTCAAAAAGTGGTATAATAAATATCGAATTGTAAATACGAAACACCCGGAGGTTTGACGAATGTTTTCAAAAGATATAGGTATAGACTTAGGCACAGCCAACACGCTTGTTTATATGAGAGGAAAGGGCATTATAATAAGAGAGCCCAGCGTTGTTGCAGTTGATGTAAAAATGGACAGAGTGCGTTATGTTGGTCAGGAGGCTAAGGACGTTATAGGCCGTACCCCCGGCTCTATAGTAGCTGTAAGACCTCTTAAGGACGGCGTTATTGCTGATTTTGATATGACAACAAGTATGCTTCAGGAGTTTATCAGAAAAGCTCTTAAAGGCAGAGCCTTTGCAGGCTCAAGAGTGAGAGTTATCATCTGCATTCCTTCGGGCGTTACAGCTGTTGAACGCAGAGCGGTAAAAGAGGCAACACAGAACGCAGGTGCAAAGCGTGTTTCTATCATTGAAGAACCTATGGCGGCCGCTATAGGCGCAGGACTTCCGGTAGCCGATCCTACCGGCAGTATGATAGTTGACATCGGTGGCGGCACAAGCGAAGTAGCGGTTATTTCGCTCGGCGGTATTGTAACATCACGTTCCGTAAGAGTAGCAGGCGATGAGTTTGATTCATCTATCATAAACTACATCAAGAAGAAATATAACCTGCTTATCGGTGAAAGAACAGCTGAGAATATAAAGATTGCAATAGGCTCCGCATATCCCTATGCAGACAATGAGCCTTCAATGGATATAAAGGGCAGAAACCTTCTGAACGGTTTACCCGAAAACATTACCGTAACATCCGAAGAGATAAGAGAAGCGCTTTCAGAGCCTCTCAGCCATGTAATTGAGGCAATAAAGGTAACTCTTGAAAAGACCCCTCCGGAGCTTGCCGCAGATATAATAGATCAGGGAATAATGCTTGCAGGCGGCGGTGCACTGCTTAAAGGTCTTGATCTTCTTATCCACGCCGAAACCGGTATGCCGGTAAAGGTTGCCGAAAGACCCCTTGACTGCGTGGCTGACGGTACAGGTAAGGTTCTTGAGAACATTGACAAGCTGATCGACGTTCTCACAGACGACGATACAAGATATTGATTATCCGAAAATATAGTCATTATGACTAACTGTTTTTTACAGTTAGTCATAATGTGTTATATAAACGTATTCAGACAGCACTGAAAGGTATTGTATGCGTGACTTTTTTAAAGGCTTTAAATTCAAAATAATAGTTTGCGCTTTTGCGTTGGTGCTTGGCGTTGTTATTTATGCTGCGGTTTCGGGCGGTTTTTCTACTTTTCCGGAAAATGTGCTGTCAACAATAGCAAAGCCGTTTGTTACAGTTTCAAATGCCGTATCGCAGTGGGTTGAAGGCACTTTGGACAAATTTGCAAATGCAGACAGATATAAGTCTGAGAACGAGGAGCTTAAAGACAAGCTCAATGAACAATACCGTCAGATAATCGAGCTTGAAAATGTCAAGCACGAAAACGATCAGCTTAAAGAAATACTGAAGATAAAAGAAGAAAACTCTGATTTTGAATTTTCCGCACCCTGTAATATAATCGCACATAATTCTAATGATGCGTATGCAGGCTTCACAATCGACAGAGGCTCGGATGACGGAATTTCACTTTACGACCCTGTAATGACATCAAACGGACTTATAGGTATGGTGAGCGAGATAGCGCCAAATTACGCAAAGGTATCTACTATACTCTCCGATGAGATAAACGTAGGTGTAATGACCTTTGACAGCAAGGTTACCGGTATACTTGACAACGATATAAAGAATGCAAGTGAGGGTAACTGCCTTATGAGCTATATCACAAAGAACAGCGGCATCAAGAAAGGCGAGATAGTAAAATCCGTTGCCGGTGTTGTTTTCCCGGGAAATCTTCTTATAGGAACTGTCGAAAAGGTATATGATGACGAAAACGGACTTTCCGTTCATGCGGTTATAAAGCCTGCTTTCGATGTCCGTACAATAACCGATTGTGTTGTAATAACAGATTTCAAAGGGCAGGGTGTTGTTGACTGATGAAATTCAGAATTCTCAGGTATTCTGCCATGACACGCAGAGAGATTTTTAAAAGTATTGCAAAGTGGGTGCTTTTTTCACTTGTTTTGCTGGTGTCATACACAATTGAAGTGACTATGCCGTTTGCGTCATGGCAGCCCTATCTTACGCTTACGACAGCTGTGGCAGTATCGTTTTTCAGCGAAGAACTGAGCGGTGCTGTCTTTGCGGCTTTTGCAGGGATGATGCACGATCTTGCTATGGGCTCGCTGTTCGGGTTTACGTCGATATGGCTGATGCCGTGCTGTCTTTTTGTTACTCTGCTTGTTGTAAACCTTATTCACAGAAATATTCTGAACTTTCTCTGGATGAATCTGACCGCAGTTATTCTGGTGCAGTCAGCGGAGCTATTATTCAAATATATAATATGGAGAAACCCCGAGATTGATGTAGTGCTGATTAATTATGTGCTTCCCGCTTTAATAGCGACCGTAATTCTGTCCGCACCGCTTTATTTGATAATCAGACAGATAAACAAAAAACTGGGAGTCGAAAATAATACCGATGATATTCTGACCGCTTTTGAAGATGTCGAAGACGATGAAGACAAAGTAAGATATTAACGGAGGGCGGAGTGAGCAAACTTAGCAGACAGATAAGAAATCTGGTTTTTGTACTTGTTGTTGTGTTATTATCCTTTGCGTGCACTATAGAGCTTTTGCAGATACAGATAGTTGACGGTGAGTATTATAAAGACCAGACAGCAAACACATATACGGCAAATCAGACTGTGCAGGCGGCACGAGGTCAGATTTTCACCAAGGACGGCAAGGTAGTAAATACCAACAGACTGGTATATAAGATTATTGTGCAGAAGGCGTTCTTTAAATCCGGCACAGAAAACGATGTCATTGCAAAAACGCTGAAAATACTTCAGAATAACGATCAGAAGTGGATAGATACTCTTCCCGTCAGCAAAACTGCGCCTTATAAGTTTACGGGCGATGATGACGAAATAGATACGCTGCGTTCAAAGCTGGAGCTTGGAGTTTATGCAACAGCGGAAAACTGCATGAATGCACTGTACGAGAAATTCGAAATTTCAGATTCATACGGACAGGAAATGCGAAGGTACATTGCAGGTGTACGCTATGAAATGCTTATCCGTGATTTCTCTTATCAGAACCGCTATACTTTGGCTGAGGATGTTTCCGTTCAGACAGTAATAGAACTCAAAGAGCAGAGCTTTATGCTTGGTGGCATTGATATAATAGAAGAAGCTATACGTCAGTATGACGGCAAGGATTTCATTCCTCAGGTAGTCGGAAGAATAGGTGCCATTTCGGCGGAAGAATATGCTGAATTGTCAGATAAAGGCTACAGCCTTAATGATACCACTGGTAAATGGGGCATCGAGAGCGCTATGGAAAGTACTCTCAGAGGTCAGAACGGAATACGCTCCATAACAAGAAATTCATCGGGTATGGTGGTTTCAGACGAAATAACAAAGGCGGCAACGGCAGGCAATTCCGTAAGGCTGACTATAGAAAGCGATTTTCAGAACGATGTTCAGGCGATTCTTGAAAACCATATAAAATGGCTCCATTACAATAACGATCCTACACGAGGAAACAAGGTAGACGCAGGCGGCGTAGTTGTACTTGACGCAAAGACCGGTGCCGTTCTTGCAATGGCGAACTATCCCAACTACGATATTAATAATTATATCGATCTTATCAATAATCCGAAAGACCCGAATCCCACCTACAACAGATGTATATACGGTCTTTATCGTCCCGGCTCAGCCTTCAAGACAATAACGGCGACCGCCGCACTTGTTTCGGGTATTGCCAACGAGAACACGGAGGTTTACTGCGGCGGTATCTACACATATTACGACGACTATCAGCCGGGTTGTATCATGGGCTTTGTCGGCGATGTTACGGTAAGAACCGCACTGAGATATTCGTGTAATATCTATTTCTATGATATGGCTCGTCAGATGGGCATTGATTATCTTGCAAAAGTGGCAGGATGGTTCGGTGTCGGTCAGGACCTCAACCTTGAAATAGGCGGGGCGACAGGCAATATGAGTACGCCCGAATACATTGAATCGCTCGGCGGAACATGGACGCCAGGCTCGACTATACAGGCAGGTATAGGACAGCTCGAAACGACCGTAACACCTCTTAATCTCGCTGTGATGGCGCTTACACTCGCAAACGACGGTACACGCTATCAGCCGTATCTCGTTGACAGCGTCACAAGCTATGACGGTACAAAGACAATAAAGAAAACAGAGCCTACTGTAGCGTATAAAATAGATGCCGATAAGCATATATTTCAGGTAGTGCGTGAAGGTATGATAATGGTTGCGGACGATGTACAGTGGCCTATGGGCTCAGGTATAACACAGCTTTCGGATCTGCCCTACGGCGTAGCGATAAAAACAGGTACGCCTCAGGTAACCACAGATACGTTCAACTCAACTATTCTCGGATATTATCCTGCAGAAGACCCACAGATATGTTTCGGTATCGTTCTTGAAAAGGGCGAGTTCTCCAGACTTATGGTTAGAAATATCATCGAGTCATATTTCTACAATAACTATAAGCCGGTTACAAACGAAAAGGGCGATATTATTCTTCCGTGGGGCGGTCAGAGTACCAACACTCCGGGAAGACCTGCAAGGGGAGAGGCTGATAAAAACAATTCAGATACCTCAAGCAGTTCAACAAACTGACAATTATTATGCAGTATGCACAAAAAAACGAGTGTAAAACATATTGATTTAACAAATTTTTATTTTTTTCACTTAAAAGTCTTTATTTATGCTCGCTTTTATGGTACAATAAAAACAATTAGAACAATGATAAGCAAATTATGCGTATCAGCGCAAGGAGAGCGAATTTTATGTCACAGATTATAGCAGTAACCGCAGGTAAGGGCGGAACAGGTAAATCCACCACTTCGGCTAACGTTGCTCGTGGGTTAGCCGCATTAGGCAAAAGAACACTTCTCGTTGAGCTCGACTTCGGATTAAGATGTCTTGATATAATGCTCGGCATCAAGGATAAAGTAAAGCATGATATAGGTGAGTACCTTGAAGGAAAGATAGACATTCTTACTGCAACAACAAAGGTTGAAACAGTAGAGAACTTATATCTTGTCTGTGCTACGAGAAACCCGTTCATGGACATAAACCCCGAAAAGATTATGGGCGTTTGCGAAGAAATGCGTCAGCATTTCGATTACATAATCATCGACACGGCAGGTGTAGGAAGCTCGGTGTTCAGCGTTATCAAGGCGGCTGAACTGATACTTATGGTTACTACGCCCGATACAGTATGCGTCCGTGACGGTGCTATTCTTTCTGACTTCTTATATGTAAAGAACTGTACAAATCAAAGACTTATCATAAATAAGGTAAGCCAGAACTTCAAGGACGAGGAAATTCTCTACGACCTTGATGAAGTTATGGACTCTGTAGGTATACAGCTTCTTGGCGTTGTGCCTGAGGACAACAATATCAAGGTATGCGGAGCAAAGGGTATGCCTTTACCTCCGACTTGTCCCGGTGCTAAGGCTTACGCCGCTATCGCAAGGAGAATACTTGGGGAAGAAGTACCGCTTACTATCAATATCAACTGATAACATCAGGGACGGTACGAAAAGTTAAGAAAAAGAGGTATAATATGAATATTGCACTAATTGCTCATGATTCAAAGAAGGAATTGATGGTTCAGTTCTGTATAGCGTATTGCGGCGTACTTAGCCGACATAATCTATGCGCTACCGCTACTACCGGCAAGCTCGTATCAGAGGCAACAGGGCTTCATATTCAGCGTTATCTCAGCGGATCTCAGGGGGGAGATCAGCAGATAGCCGCACGAATTTCATGTAATGAGATAGATGTGCTGATTTTTTTCAGAGATCCTTTAAATGCTAAAGCGTACGAGCCTAATGAAATGAATCTTTTGCGTCTTTGCGACGTTCATAATATTCCGCTTGCTACGAATATAGCTACAGCTGAAGCGCTTATTCACGCTCTTGAAAGAGGCGATCTTGACTGGCGTGAAATTGTCAGAGGATAAAGTAATTATGCAGGCGTACTTATGTACGCCTTTTTTATGCAGAAAAATGAAAGGAACAACAAAAAGATGGAGTTAGTAACCAAAAAACCCAGAGGAACCGAAGATAAACTGCCAAAGGAAATATATAAATGGCACACTGTTGAGAAAATTGCAAGAAATGTAGCAGAGGCATATGGCTGTAAGGAGATTCGTACCCCTACGTTTGAACACACCGAGCTTTTCCAGCGAGGAGTAGGCGGCACTACCGACGTTGTACAGAAGGAAATGTACACCTTCAACGATAAGAAGGGCAGAAGCATAACGCTGAAGCCTGAGGGTACAGCAGGCGCTGTGCGTGCCGTTATCGAAAACGGACTTCTTAATGATGCGCTTCCGCTTAAAACATATTATTTCACACGTTGCTTCAGATATGAAGCTCCGCAGAGCGGCCGCCTCCGTGAATTCAACCAGGTCGGAATTGAATATTTCGGCACTGCTTCACCTGCGGCAGATGCTGAAGTTATCGCACTTGCAAATGACATTATCAAAAGTCTTGGCGTAAAGAACATAAGCCTTGAGATAAACAGCATAGGCTGTCCGAAGTGCCGTGCGGAATACCACAAGGCACTGAAGGAATATTATTCTCAGTATAAGGATCAGCTTTGCGGCACCTGCCTTGAAAGACTTGACCGCAACCCTATGAGATTGCTCGACTGCAAGAGTGAGATATGCAGCAGCTTCAAGAAGGACGCTCCCATGATACTCGATTATCTTTGCGATGATTGCAGAGAACACTTCGAAAATGTAAAGAAACGTCTTGATGTACTCGGAGTATCATATACCGTAAATCCTCTGATAGTGCGTGGACTTGACTACTACACAAATACCGTATTTGAATTTATCTCGAATGAAATCGGTTCGCAGGGCGCTGTATGTGCAGGCGGCAGATACAACGGACTTGTAGAAGAAATAGGCGGAAACAGCGTTCCCGGACTCGGATTCGCTATGGGTCTTGAGCGTATCATAATGGTAATGGAAAATCAGAAGCTGGAATTTGAGCCTGAAAAGAAGTGCGACCTTTATATAGCTTCATTTGACGATGAAACAAGCATATACGCAATGGAACTTGTTCAGAAGCTCCGTGAGGAAGGCTTCTGGGCTGAGTGTGATATTTCCGGCAGAAGCTTCAAGGCACAGATGAAGTACGCAAATAAAATCGGCGCTACTTACTGTATGGTAATAGGCGGCGATGAGATGAATACCAAATCCGCTAAGCTCAAGCGTATGTCTGACGGCACAGAAACACCCGTAACACTGGATGATAAATTCAGCGAGAAGCTCAACACTATGATACTTGAAATAGTGTAATGTTCATCTTAACTTGAAATTATGAACGATACTTGGAATCCGTGGCACGGTTGCAGGAAAATCAGCGACGGATGTAAAAACTGTTACGTCTACAGACGTGACGCACAAGACGATATAGACAGCACGGCAGTAGTGAAAAACAAAACGTTTTACGCTCCTGCCGAGCGTTATAAATACGGTAATTATAAAATGGTGCCGGACGGCAATATCATTTATACCTGTTTCACCTCCGACTTCTTTCTTGACGAGGCGGATAAATGGCGTGATGAGTGCTGGCAGATGATAAGACAGCGTCCTGAGGTAACATTTCTGATAATCACAAAGCGTATCCACAGATTTTCAAAGTGTACCCCTGCCGATTGGGGCGAGGGATACGACAATGTTCATATCTGCTGTACCTGTGAAAATCAGAAAATGGCAGATTTTCGCCTGCCGATATTTCTTAAAGCCCCGATAAAACACAAGTCGATCATATGCGAGCCTTTGCTTGAACATATTGATTTAAGTCCGTATCTCGATAAGTCGCAGATAACTGAGGTGGTTGTCGGCGGCGAATCCGGAAACGAAGCGAGAGAATGTAATTATGACTGGATTCTCAGCATCAGAGAGCAGTGCATAGATGCAGGCATTGACTTTCATTTTCGTCAGACGGGCGCAAGGTTTGTGAAAGACGGCAGGCTTTACAGGATAGAAAGAAAATTTCAGCACTCACAGGCACGCAAGGCAAATATTGATGTTGTTTTCAAAACTGTTTGACATTTTGTTATTGCGGTGATATAATTAACTTGTGTTTTTATACACTACTAAAGACCGCTCTCGTATGGCGGCTTAACGGAGGAAAAACAATGATAAAAGTTACACTGAAAGACGGCAGCGTAAAGGAACTTGAAAGTGCTTGTTCCGTATTTGACGTTGCAAAGGAAATAAGCCCTCGTCTTGCAAAGGCGGCTTGCGTTGCAAAGATTGACGGCGAGATCAAGGATCTGCGTACTGTAATTGACAGCGACTGCACACTTGAAATACTTACATTTGACGATGAAGACGGTAAGAAAGCGTTCCGTCACACTGCATCTCACATTCTGGCACAGGCTGTCAAAAGACTTTACCCTGAGGTAAAGCTGGCGATAGGTCCTGCTATAGATAACGGATTCTATTACGATTTTGATAAAGATACTCCCTTTATGCCTGAAGATCTCGAGGCTATCGAAGCAGAGATGAAGAAGATAGTAAAGGAAGATTTAAAGCTCGAACAGTTTGAAATGGCTCCTGCAGATGCCATTAAGTATCTCAAGGAGATTGACGAGCCTTATAAGGTTGAGCTTTGCGAGGAACACGCAGGCAAGAACGAGCCTATATCCTTCTATAAGCAGGGTGAATTCACAGATTTATGTGCAGGTCCTCACCTTATGTCAACAGGCTATGTAAAGGCATTCAAGCTGACAAGCTGCACAGGCGCTTACTGGAGAGGCAGTGAAAAGAACAAGATGCTCTCCCGTATCTATGCCACAGCATTCCCCAAGGCATCAGAGCTTGAGGCATACCTCAATATGATTGAAGAAGCGAAGAAGCGTGACCACAGAAAGCTCGGCAAGGAGCTTGAGCTGTTCACTATTATGGACGAGGGTCCCGGATTCCCGTTCTTCTTACCTAAGGGTATGACGCTCAAGAATACTCTTATTGATTACTGGCGTCAGATACACACCCGTGACGGCTATGTTGAGATTTCCACTCCTATAATGCTCAACCGTCAGCTTTGGGAAACATCGGGTCACTGGGATCATTACAAAGAGAATATGTATACTACTGTAATTGACGGTACAGAGTTTGCCATAAAGCCTATGAACTGCCCGGGCGGAATACTTGTATACAAGTCAAAGCCCCGTTCATACAGAGATTTACCTATTAGAATGGGCGAACTCGGACTTGTTCACCGTCACGAAAAGTCAGGCGCACTTCACGGCCTTATGCGTGTTAGATGCTTCACACAGGACGATGCACATATCTTTATGACTCCCGATCAGATTACGGACGAGATAAAGGGCGTTGTAAGACTTATTGACGAGGTTTACAAGCTGTTCGGATTCAAGTATCACGTTGAGCTTTCAACACAGCCCGAAGACAGTATGGGCAGTCAGGAAGACTGGGATATGGCTACAGAGGGTCTGCGTAAGGCTCTTGACAGTCTTGGACTTCCTTACGTTGTAAATGAGGGCGACGGTGCTTTCTACGGTCCTAAGATTGACTTCCATCTTGAAGACTCTCTCGGCAGAACGTGGCAGTGCGGTACTATCCAGCTTGACTTCCAGCTGCCTATGAGATTTGAACTTGAATACACAGGTGCGGACGGCGAAAAGCACAGACCTATTATGATTCACCGTGTTGTATTCGGCTCTATCGAAAGATTTATCGGTATCCTGACCGAACATTTTGCAGGTGCGTTCCCGATATGGCTTGCTCCCGTACAGGTTGAGCTTATGCCTATTGCCGACCGTCACAACGAGTTTACATCAAAGGTTGCCGCAGAGCTTAAGAAGCGTGGCATAAGAGTAGAGGTTGACGGCAGAAGCGAGAAGATAGGCTTCAAGATTCGTGAAGCACAGCTTCAGAAGATTCCTTATATGCTTGTTATAGGCGATAAGGAGGTTGAAACAGAAAACGTTTCTATCCGTTGCCGCAAGCGTGGCGATATCGGTACAATGTCGGTATCTGATTTCTGCGATATGGTAGAAAAAGAGATAAGAGAAAAGACTATCATTACCGATTGATAGCTTAAAGGAGGTCTTATTATGGATCTTACTTCTTACATTGCGAGTATGTCTGTCAGTATGGCACAGGCAAACGTAGCACAGAGCGTTTCCACAGCAATGCTGTCAAAGAGCATCGACAGCATTGAACAAAGCGGGGCAGAGGTGGTTGATCTTATCAACAGCGCCGATATTCCGCCTGCCGGAGTAACAGGACACGTTCTGAATATCAAAGCATAATTTTCAAAAACTGCCGATCTTTCGGCAGTTTTTCTTTTTCCCTCTTGACATGGAGTTAACTCCATGTGATAATATAGATAAACCGAAAGGACGTGATATATTATGACTATTTCAGAAGTCAGCAAAAAGTACGATATTTCAACCGACACGCTCCGCTACTATGAACGTATCGGCTTACTGCCTCCTGTTCCGAGAACAAAGAGCGGTCTGCGTGACTATGACGAGAATTCCTGCAAATCCGTTGAGTTTATCAAGTGTATGCGTAACGCAGGACTTCCCATTGAGGCACTTATAGAATATATGACCCTTTTCAAAGAGGGCGACTCTACCGCAGAAGCCCGTATGGTGATACTCATCGAACAGCGTGAGGCACTTATAAGCAGGATTGAAGAAATGCAGAGTACGCTTTCCCGCCTTGACAGGAAAATCGAAATGTACAAGGGTATGTGTTCGCCCGGTTGTTGCGGTAAAAAGTAGGATTATAAAAACAGCGCCCGTGTAAAGCCGCACGGACGCTGTTTTTATATGCATTTTTAAATCTTCGTATCATCAAGCACTTCCTGTATCTCCTTTTCCGATACGGTGAGATACCCTTGAATAAATGAATTCAGTACGTTTCTGTACGCACCCACAGGATTGTCGAAAACCCTCTTTTCCATCTGTTCGGCGCTTTCCTTTGTCGGAGCGTAGATTTTAAGCTCCATAAGATCCGTTCCGCCCATCTCGTTTATAAACCGTATGCAAAGCTGATAGCCGCCTTGCTCGACCTTTACTATCTCGGTCTTGACGGTTTTTTCGAGCCGTGAATGTGAAGTGATTTTCTTTGCGTAGTATATCGTGTCCTCCCTTATTGAAAGGGGGATAGTGTAAGCAAGTTCGATAGCGAGATATTCGCTCTTCGCCGTTGGCAGACAGGTTTCGTCATTGCCGGCTTTTTCGCAGATTATAAGACCCTTATCTTCCATATCGAAAAGACAGCAGATAAGATCGAAATACATTACAAAATCGTGGTCGACCGTGCATCGCATAAGCTCGTCTTTTGTGATACTGCCGACCTTGTACAGAATATATGCCACAAGCACCTCAATGTCCTTGCGGTCATAGAGCGTGTATTTAGGGACCGGTATACTCATATTGCTCCTCCTTTCAGATATGAACGTCAGATAACATAAGATAAAATCGCAAGGTTTGCCGCCGACTCAATGCAGGGTACAGCCCTCGGAACGATGCAGGGATCGTGCCTGCCCTTGATGCTCAGCGTTTCTTCCGTCATAGTGGTATAATCAACTGTTTTCTGCGGACGGGCGATTGACGGGGTAGGCTTCATCGCAACACGGAATACTATAGGCATACCGCTTGTGATACCGCCTAAAATGCCTCCGTGGTTATTTGTCCTTGTCCTGATTTCGCCATTTTCAATGCAGAACTCGTCATTGTTGTTACTGCCGTACATATTCGCAACATCAAAGCCTGCGCCGAATTCAATGCCCTTTACAGCAGGCACGCCGAATACCGCTTGTGAAATCCTGTTTTCGATGCCGTCGAACATAGGCGAGCCTATGCCTGCAGGAAGTCCGACCGCCGCATATTCGATAATTCCGCCTACCGAATCGAGCTTTGCCGCCGCACCTGCTATAACATCTCTCATCTGCTGCTCAACGTTGGTGTTGATAAGCGGAAGATAACGGCTTCTGACCTGCTTTAATTGCTCGGCATTCACGTTCACAGGGTCAAAGCGTTCATCGCTTGCGTCCATTATCGACAGGATATGCGCTCCTGTGGTTATCCCCTTGCTTTCGAGTATCTGCGATGCTATTGCTCCCGCAAAAACCAGCGGTGCGGTAATTCTTCCCGAAAAATGTCCACCGCCACGCAGATCGTTACTGCCGTTATAACGCACATATCCCGTATAATCGGCGTGACCGGGTCGTGCAAGGTGGCTCACGCTCTTATAATCAGCCGAATGCTGATCTGTATTCTGTATCACAGCGCAAAGGGGAGTGCCTGTCAGCACACCGTCCACCATTCCCGATACTACATTCGGGAAATCCTTTTCACTGCGCATTGTGCTTGTGCCGTCTTTCTTCGGCGCACGTCTTGCCATAAAGTCAAGCACAGCGTCAAAGTCGATTCTGATTCCCCCTGGAAGCCCGTCTATCACAACACCGATAGCCTTTCCGTGCGATTCACCGAATATTGAAACCGAAAGCTCTCCGAATTTAAACGCTGATGACATCTGCTATACCTCCGAGCGCCCTGAAATCGTCAAAAAATCCCGGATAGGATTTGTTTGTACATTCTGCGCCTTTTATAATTACCTCGCCTGTTGATCTTGTAGCCGCAACAGCGCCTGCCATTGCTATCCTGTGATCGTTATAATTGCGTACCGTACCGCCCTTGAACGCTTCAACAGGGAATATTTCAATGCTGTTTTCCGTAGAAATTGCTTTACCGCCTAAATCGTTTATAAGCTCTGTGGTGGCGGCAAGACGGTCGCATTCCTTGATGCGTAATCTCTCGCAGTTGATTATCTTGCACGGCTTTTCCCAGAAGCTCATCATCACCGCAATCGCAGGAACGAGGTCGGGAATATCAGATGCATCTATTACCGACAGATCGCCGCCGTTTCTGAATTTTTCGGCAATGTCAACTATAGCCTTATCACCCTGCACGCTGTTCAGGTTGAGATTTGTAAGTTCTATATCCGAGCCTGCACAGTTTGCCGCAAGAAAAAACGCACTTTGCGACATATCGGCCTCCACCGTGCAATTATGCGGCTGATACTTCTGACCGCCTTTAATAAAATAACCGTTCTCTGTTTCGCAAACCCCGACCCCGAACTGCTTCATACAATCTGTCGTAATATTGACATAAGGCTTCGACTCAAGACGGGTAGTAAGAATTATCTCGCTGTCCTTTGAAAGTACAGAGAGTGCGAACAGAAGCCCTGTTATAAACTGCGATGAAACACTTCCGTCAATATAATACTTTCCGCCGCTTAACTTGCCCTTGACCCTGTACGGCATCGAAAGCGTTTCGAACACAGCTCCGTTTTCCGTCATAGGCTCAATCAGCGGCGTTATAGGTCTTTCGGGGAGTTTTCCTCTGCCCGTAAATTCCGCTTCACAGCCGAAAGCCGAGAATATCGGTATCATAAATCTTAGCGTTGAGCCGCTTTCAAAGCAATCTACAGCGGCTTTTTTTGAGGGCTGAGTTATTCCCGTAATGTCATAACTGCCGTCTTTACCGTTTATTTTTGCTCCGAGTGCCGTTAATGCGTTTATTGTTGCGTGCAGATCCATGCACTCAAGCAGGTTATCTATATGCGTTATACCGTCACAAAAAGCCGCACATATGAGCATCCTGTGAGAAATGCTCTTTGACGGCGGCACTATCAGCTTTCCGCTGAGCCTTGACGGTGTTATTTTTATATCCATTGTGTTCACCCTTGATATACGTTTATCTAATTAATAATACTATAAAACAGCCCAAAAGTCAAGAAAATCACACCCAGGTAACACAAAACCCTCCCCGAAATCTCGGAGAGGGTAGTTGTCATTAAATTGTCTCGCATCCGATACGAGTAAATCTTAAAGCCCACATCCGATAAAATCCGATGTATAGGGCAGTGATTATCTCTTTGAGAACTGGGGAGCACGACGTGCAGCCTTTAAGCCGTACTTCTTTCTTTCCTTCATTCTGGGGTCACGAGTTAAGAAGCCTGCCTTCTTGAGTACGGGACGAAGTTCGTCGCTGTACTGAAGTAAAGCTCTTGAAAGGCCGTGGCGGATAGCGCCTGCCTGACCTGTAACACCGCCGCCTGCAACTGTGCAGACAATGTCAAACTTCTCTGTTGTTCCTGTAAGAGCGAGAGGCTGACGAACGATGAGCTTTAATGTCTCAAGACCGAAATAATCGTCGATGCCACGACCGTTTACAGTAATAACACCGCTGCCGGGATAAACACGTACTCTGGCAACTGAGTGCTTTCTTCTACCTGTTCCGTAGTAATAAGGCTTTGATTCGTACATTGTTATCCCTCCTTAATATTTGAATTCTTCGGGCTTCTGAGCGCCGTTCTTGTGCTCTGCACCTGCATAAAGACGCATTCTTGTTGCGGCCTTTCTGCCAAGTGTGTTGTTGGGGAGCATACCCTCAATTGCGAGCTGCATAGCCTTTTCGGGCTTCTCGCTCATGAGCTTGCTGTACTGTACTTCTTTAAGACCGCCGATGTAGCCGGTGTGCCATCTGTAGTACTTGTTCTCAAGCTTGTTGCCTGTTAAAACTGCCTTTGCGCAGTTAATTATGATTACATGATCGCCACAGTCGCAGTGAGGTGCATATGTGGGCTTGTGCTTACCACGGAGAATGTGAGCAGCCTTTGCAGCAACACGGCCGAGGGGCTTTCCTGCTGCATCGAGAATATACCACTTACGTTCAACTGTTTCAGCATTAGGCATAAATGTTGACATTCTGATTCTTCCTTTCAATTACTCTTGAGGTTTGACCTCTGTTTGATTATTTTCACAACGTTTAATATTATAGCCATCCGTCAGCCTTTTGTCAAACAATTTTTCATGCAAAATCTAAATATATGTCTATTTCTCTTTAAATCTCTTTAAATATTGCTGTTTCTCTCTATTTCTCTCTTACGGTTTCATTTTATTTCTGCCTGTTGCAAATAATTACGTTTTTCTTGATATATTGCAGTTATGCTTTTGTTTTTGCCGTAAGGCTCTTTTACCGTTTCATTATCTGCTGTAAGTCGGAAATGCCGGATAAAGCGCTGTAAAAACGCATTTTCGGTAATATGTAATCTCGTTTATCCCGATTCATCTTGCAATAAAAGCTGTTTTGTGCTATTCTGAATGTTATAATAGTAAAAGGAGCAACGCTTATGACGCAATATCACAATATCCCGCCGGTGTACGATAAAAACAGCCGTATACTTATATTAGGCTCGTTTCCGTCCGTGAAGTCACGGGAGGCACAGTTTTTCTACGGACACCCTCAGAACCGTTTCTGGAAGGTGATGTCGGCGGTTCTTGACTGCGACCTGCCTGTAACGGTACAAGAAAAGAAGCTGATGCTGTTAAGTCATAATATAGCCGTATGGGATGTTATCGGTTCGTGTGAAATAACAGGCTCGTCCGATGCCACCATAAGCTCGGTAGTCCCTAACGATATAGCGGGACTTGTAGCCGAAACTTCCGTTACAAGAATTTTTGCAAACGGTGCGACATCTTATAATATGTATAAGCGATATTGCCGTGACAATGTCGGAATAGAAGCCGTAAAACTGCCGTCAACCAGCCCTGCAAACGCAACTTTCTCGCTTGAGCGGCTCATATCCGTATGGAAATCTCATATCCTGTCGCAGTAACTTATGGTAATATTACGCTCCTTTGCGTTCTTTATCAGATGGTCAAGTCTTATAAGTATCGCCTTTTCTTCATAGACGATTGCCTCGATTTTTTCGGGGTCTGTTTCCATATCGAAAAGCTGACGTGTCTTTTCAAGCCTGCTTTGAAGATACTCCAGCCGTGAACGCATTTCTTCGGCTTCGCTGAAAGTATGCTCCTTGCTTTCCGTTTTAAATAATCTGCAAAAATTCAAGCACATAAAATGCCCGTCCTTTCAAAGAGTTTTTACATTCTATGAAAGTGACGGGCTTAAAATTACCGACAGAGCCTTTCTATTGCTTTTGCGAAAATTACCGTGTTGTCGAGAAGCTCCTCAACAGGCACGAATTCGTCCGCACCGTGTATCCTGTAATCCGTGTCGGGATGTTCAACGCCGAAGGCGACACCGCCCTCGATTCCGTGCACATAAGTTCCTCCGCCGATAGCTATACATTCGCCTTTTTTGCCCGTATGCTCTTCGTATACATCAAGAAGCGTCTTTACAAGAAAGCTGTCGGGAGAGGCATAATGAGCGTTTGTGCCTGTAAACTCCGCTATTGAAATACCCGTGCCGTCTACGGCATCTTCCAGCTTGCTTTTCAGCTGAGATAATGTCATACTCATCGGAAATCTTATGTCGGTGCTAAAAGTAAGTCTGCCTTTTTCAGCGTTTATAAGGCTTAAAACGCAGGTAAGCGCACCCGATTTATCTTTGCAGGCAACACCTAATGAAGAACCGTCTGTTTCTCCGTATGGATAACGTTTCAGAATATCACCGAGCAGTTTTTTTGTTTCGTTCTTTATATCAAGCGTCACAAGCATTTCGAGCATTGCCGTTATTGCATTTTTCGCCTTTTGCGGAGTTGATGCGTGAGCAGATTCGCCCTTGCAGATAACTTTTATACCGTTTCCCGTCTGTTCTGCTGTAAAGCAACAGTTGTTCTTATTATTTGCAACATATGAACAAACAGCCTCCTCGTGCTTTGAAGCGAGAACTGCGTAACACTCGGCAGGAACTGCATTTATCACCTGTCCGCCGCTGATTTCCAAAATGTCGTCATTGCTCATTTGTGCCGTGTACTGTGTCCTTGCCATACCTTTTTCGCAGTTTATAAGCGGATAGGAAGCATCGGGAGTAAACACCATTGAAGGCATTTCGTCATTTCTGAGATAATATTCAATATCGGCAGAGCCGTTTTCCTCGTTTGTACCGAATATCAGCCGTACACCCTTTGAAAGCTTTACCCCAAGCTCTTTTATGCTGTACAGAGCGTAAAGTGCGGATACCGCAGGTCCTTTATCGTCGGTAACACCTCTGCCGTAGAGGATACCGTCCTTTTCGGTGACCTTGAAGGGATCATACGTCCAGCCCTTTCCGGCAGGAACAACGTCAAGGTGGCACAGCACCGCAAGAGAAGGCTTGCTTTCACCATCGGGAAGATAGTCGGCCGTTGCGTAATAATTGTCATGGTTATTTACCGTAAAGCCCATTTCTTCGGCTTTGTCAAGTATTATTCCGAGTGCTTTTGCAGGCTCTTTTCCGAAGGGAAAATTTTCTTCCGCTTTTCCTTCTATGCTCGGCACTTCTACAAGCATTGACAGCAGAGAAATAATATCTTCCTTGTTTTTCTCCGCAAAATTTCTGTATTTACTGTTATCCATTCCGACACTTCCTTTTGTTTTTGTATCATTATTATACTACTCCGAGCCGAAAAGGTCAATTAATTCATTTGACATTTTTTGTGAAGCATGGTATACTAATTAAAATATCTATATGCTTCAGGGAGGATACCCTATGAGTGCAAAAACCCCTATCGGCAGTAATTTAAAGCTGTTCAGAGCAAAGAAAAAACTTCTTAAGGATTTCATAACCAATGACCCTTATCTTTCGGGAGAACTGGGCAATTATAAACACGGCACGCTTTTCAGACACGACATTGTATTTATCAGCATAACAGACGGGAGCCATACCGCCGATTTGTTCACCGGAGAAGGTGAGGACTTTTCGTCGGCATTCGCCTCGGCTATGAACAGTGCCGAAAAGTACGTTTCGGATAATGATATTGTTCCGCTGTGGGTAAAGGTTGACTGTGTAAACAGCTGTAAGATCTGTACCCGTGCGGAATTTGAAGAAGAAATACGCTCAAGCCGTGAATTTTTCTTCAAAAAAGGCGTCAGCTTCGATACAGGCTTTGAAACCGCACTTCTTGAAGCGCAGCTCAATTGCTGCGGACTTATAAACTATAAGAACGGCACTCTTGACGATAATAAAATCAGGGATTTCCTCAGCAGCCGCACCACCCTTGAATCAATCCCCGACAACGTGTTATCGTTTACAACCGTCGGATATATCTGTGATGAAAACAAAAAGCTGTACAAGCTATATCCCGATGAGGAAAACTACGGCAGAAGAATTGTGCCGGAGCTGACAAAAGGCGATATTAAGCAGGTCATAGAAACGTCATCCGTATATCTTGCAAATGCCGTCAAAGATAACGGACAGTTTGATTACGGCGTAAATCCAGTGAACGATTTCCATTTCGTTACATATAACATACTGCGTCATTCCGGTACTATCTGGAGTCTTATAATGCAGTACGACACCACAAAGGACGAGAAGCTCGTGCCGAAGATTGAAAGCACGATAGACTTCCTTATGCAGAGCATAGAATATTCCGACAGCGACCACGCCTATCTTGTAGAGCGCAAGTCGGATGAAATAAAACTCGGCGGTAACGCTATCGCTATAGTGACCTTGTCCACATATGCAGCCGTATTTGACAGCGACAGGTATGATAAGCTGATAGACGCTCTTGCAAACTCTGTTCTTGATATGCAGGAAGAGGACGGCAGCTATTATCACGTTTTATCCTTCCCCGATTTTCAGCGCAAGGAACGTGACAGAATCGTGTACTATGACGGCGAGGCGACATTTGCGCTTGCGAGAGCGTACAGTATCACAAAAGACAGCCGTTATCTTGAAGCCGCAGAAAAAGCGCTCGATTATTTCATCAAGAATGATTATACACGTTTTTGCGACCACTGGATAGCGTATGCGGTAAACGAGGTCACTATCCACGACCCGAAGGAACGCTATCTGAATTTCGGACTTAAGAACGCAAACGATAATCTTAACAAGATTTTCAATCAGGATACGACCTTCCATACATTCCTTGAGCTTCTTATGGCTGCTTTCAGCCTTTATGAGAGGATAAAAGAGAAGAATATATATGTGTCATATATGCAGAGATTCAACTTTGAAGCGTTTATAAGGACGATTTACCGACGTGCGCATTATATGCTTGGCGGCTATCTCTATCCCGAGATAGCAATGTATATGAAGGTGCCGGAATCGGTAGCATACACTTTCTGCGTGCGTCATGACAGCTACAGAATAAGAATAGACGATGTTCAGCATTATATCGGCGGTTATTATAATTTCTACAGAAATTTTGACAAGCTGAACGAATATTACAAGCAAATCACAGATAAGCCGAAAACACGGCAGAGCGAAACGCCCGTAGACAGCGAGAGAGCCTCGTTTGTCAACTGGATACTCAGCAATATCTGATTTTGAGAGGATAGCTTATGAACTTCATGCAACTTCGTGAAAGACAGCCGAAATTCCCTGTTACCGTAAAGACGGGAGAGGGAGTAGTAGAGCTTATCTGGAATAAAATTGAATATGCTGACGGATACCGTGTGTTTGCGTCGCCTGTCGGCAAGAATCATTTTGTCGGTGTAATTAACGTAAAAGGCACTACTGCCGTTATGAAAAAACGTGCAAACGGCGTTCCTATGCAGTATAAGGTCAAGGCGTTCAGAATAGCGGACGGTCCTGATAATTTTTTCGGAGAGTCCGAAATCGTCATAGCGTGTCCGCTTGAAACTCCACGCAGACTTACCGCAATAGTCGGAAGCAACGGTATATGCACATTGTCCTGGAGATACAACTCGCAGTGTGACGGATTCAAGATCTATGCCGATTCGAATGAAAGCGGAAAATATTCTTTTGTGTGCTACAGCGGAAAGAATTCCTGCAGGCTTGACAGCTTCACAAAAAGCGGTAAGGTTTCGTTTGTTGTACGCAGTTTTATAATGACAGGGCATATGGAAAAGCTGGGCGTTTCTTCTGCTCCCGCCGAAGCCGTTCTTCCCAAATCCAAAGGCACTAAGGCGGTGCAGTTCGACCATTCGATGATAAGAAAAACGGCAGGCGATTATAATGCAAGGCGCTTTGCGGGCAAGGACGGCAGGCTGTGCAACGATCACCATAAATGCACCGTGATGATAGGCGGCGATATTACCGTTTCGGCTGAAATGCAGAAAAATGCGGCAAAGGGAATGCCCGTTTTTGACGAGGCTTTTTCATCGCTCGGCGGAATATTCGGTTCGTTTGATTTTTCCGTTGCGATGCTTGATACGGATATTAACGATAAAAAGGCGTATACATTCGAGGACAGCCGTGTCATCAACTGCCCGTCAACGATTGCCGACGCTGTATGCAAGAGCGGAATAGACGCACTTGCCGTCAACGCAGGACTTCTGCAGAGATCGCCGCAGTCGCTCGAAAAGTATCCCCTTACGGTTATAACCGAGAACGACTGCACACAGGGCGGAGAAAAGTTCAGCATAGTAAATATCAACAATATAAATGTCGGATTCATTTCTGCGACTGTGAACAAGGATATATCGCAGTATGTGTCACAGCTCAGGAAAGCGGGCGCAGAGTACATATTCTTCTTCTGCTCGTGGAATGAACGTCATACGCCTGCGGTAAAGCCTAAGTGGAGAAATCAGGCTGTAAAGGCTGCGGAGAGCGGAGCGGATATAATTATCGGCAACGGACTTAATGCCATTGCGGAATATGATGTTATAGAGTGCGCAGACGGCAGACATGTTCCTGTGGCTTATTCGCTCGGCTCGCTTATTCCCGCTGACCCTGCGACACGCTTTGAGAAGATAGGAGCGTTACTTTGCGTAAGGCTCAAGCGTGATACCGCAACGGGTAAGGTGAATACCGACCTTTGCGGATACATTCCTTATGCGTTCAAGGATTACGGCACGGAACACAGAGCGGTGCTTTTGTCCGATGATAATGCACGTTATTTCGGGCTGTCGATATACGATACGCTTAAAAAGCAGGTGGCAACGGCACTCGGCAGTAAAATAGAGCTTGCAAGATATGCAGAGAAGCCTGAGCAGCAATCGTTTGCACTTCTCGGCTCGGCACTGATTTCGGAGCTTTTCAAGGACGACAACGATGTTGATACCGACCGTTCGCATCTGTTCATATCTCAGCTTACTATGAACGGAGCGCACTGCGATGTTGACGAGAAATACTTCCGTGACGGTGTTGTGCCTCTTTACTACAATCTTTCCAAAGGCTATGACGAATACCTTGCCGAAAACAAGGCGGATGCGCTTATAACAGACCTTTATTACGCTGTTTCCACGCCTGTTTACAGGCTCGGAGATTCGCTTTATTCGGGCGGAAAAGCGTTTATACAATCACGTTTCTACGAGGAAAACAAAAGTCGGCTGAAACGGCTCGATATAAAGGATGAAGCGGTGTGGAAGCCTCTGCTTGACAAGTTCATTGATTCGGTTACCGCTGTGTACGACAGGGAGAAGATTATACTTGTACGCATAACGGATCCCAAGCTGTACTATGTCAACGGACGATATGTACGCTCGACCGACCGCTCGTGCAACTTCAGACTGCTTCTTGATATGGAGAACTACTTCATCAGACGTGTTTCCCCGAAGGTCATCGACATATCACGGTTCTATCCCGGTGTGATAAACAAAAGGGGAAGAAGCTATGCGGTATGCCGTGACGAGCATTTCCGCAATAACATTTCGCTGATTGCCAAAAGTATATGCTCCGGCAAGAAGGCAAACTATGTCAACTCGCTTGCTTACGACCCTGAAATATGGCTCACGGAAGTGGCTGAAAACTTTGATATAATAAAGGCAGGCAAGGCGGACAGCTTCTTCTTCGGCACAAACAATGCCGTAGACTACTTTATAAGCAGGCTGAGCCGTGACTTTATCTGTGCGGAATTCAAGGATATTCTCAGGCTGAAAACCAGTGAGCTTGTCACGTTCAGCGAGATAAGGGCTTGCTATGATTTCGGCAGAAATGCAGTGTTGAAGCGGGTTTATAACGGCATCTGCGCTATACGCAAGGGCGATATTGCGAATGCGGATATTGATGAGATCATAAGGCTCGGATTATATGCACAAAGCGATCTTGCCAAGGCGTTGGAATCATTTTACAATAAAAACGGAATTATCAGAAACTGTGTGCTTTCGACTAAGGATCTTAGCTTCTATCTCAAGTGCGCAAGGCTGTGGATGGCAGGCACAGACAAGGATGCGGTGGCACAGCTTGCCCGTAGATATTACGAAAAACACAGACCTGTGATTCTTGATGTTTTTGGCAGGGCGGACGGCGGCGACATTTCGGAGCTTGCGGACGGTGCGGTAAAGGGCAGTGTGATAAGCGGTTATTCGGCTCTTACAGTGTGTTCGGAGAAACCTGCGGATATTGATCTGAGCTATATTGACGACAAATCGGCGGTTTTTACCGAGCTTACACGCTCATACTTTGCAAATTCGCACGGCGACTGGCTTTTAGTCGATTTTTCGGATATTGTGAAGCCGATTTACAGGCATAGGTCGGCGTATGTCGCATCAATTGATGAATTATGCTGTTCTATGGCTTACAGAGCCTTTATGACGGACGATGAGGTTTTCGAGCCGTTTAAGGAAAATGATGACAGCAAATTTATCGAAAAAGCAATTTCCGATTTTGCAAGAACCGTAAAAGCAAAGTACGTGAAAAATATAATATTAAGGAAAACATATCTTCCGCTGAACAGATTGGATATTACAGGAAGAATCCGTCCTTTTGACGATACGGAATTTATATCCGAGAAAGAGAATCTGATAAGCAGAGCAGAGGAGATATTCGTAAAATGCACAGATTGCTATATAATTGACTATGAAAGCCGGTATCTGCCTGTGTGCGCCGATAAAAATGCCGATATTTCCGAGCGTATGCTTGAAAGCGACTTCTATAAGGAGGCGGCAGCTGCCGTTGACCGCATAATTTCGGGAACAAGCAAAAAGACGGTAAACAATGTTGATATAGTCGGTTATCTTGAGCGGTGCGAGCGCATCAGAAAGGATAACCCCGATATGTCTGCCGAGCTTTCCCGTGAGATATTCGGCGGTGCGTCGGAGATATTCATGACAGAATAAATTTTCCGTATTTTAAAAGCCCTTTGAGAAAAACTCGGAGGGCTTTTGGTTTTGTCGGGCTGTATTATTATGGGACGAGAGTTTCAGGTGCAATACATATTATTAAAGCGGTCACAGCAAAATGCTGTGACCGCTTATCTGCTTTATTGCTTTGTGTGATTCCGCCGTTCAACAACTTTAGCTGAACAATAACAATTCCATATGCAGAGCTTGAAGCGGCTCATTGCCGCTTAGTCGCCGAAAGATACGCCGATGCTTTTTCCTGTGATGACAAGCTCATCATTTTCGGGAACGAACTTTGTCTTCATCGTTACATCGGACAGCTTGTTTTCGGAAATCTTACTGCCGATTTTTGCGACCGTGTAGCCGTATTTTTCCTGCTTTATAAGCATTGCGGCTCTTGCACCGAACTTTGTTGCAAGCACTCTGTCATAAGCGGAGGGCGAACCGCCTCTTAATATATGACCGGGAACAACTGTTCTTGACTCAAAGCCTGTTGCGGCTTCAATCTGCTTTGCTATGCGGTTTGTAACTGTTGTTTCACCCGCTTCGGCACGCTTTTTCGCACGTTCCTTTTTCTTCATAGCGGCTTCTGCAATATCCATTGCGCCCTCTGCGACCGCAATTATCGAGAATGTCTTTCCGGACTGCGCACGTTTTTCGCAAGCGTCGATGACCTTATCAATATCATAAGGGATCTCAGGGATAAGAATAATATCCGCACCGCCTGCAATACCGGAATAAAGCGTCAGCCAGCCTGCCTTGTTGCCCATTATCTCGATTACCATAATACGTCTGTGGGAAGTAGCAGTTGTGTGGATTCTGTCAACGACCTCAGTCGCTATATCTACTGCGGTGTGGAAGCCGAATGTAACATCTGTTCCCCATATATCGTTATCTATTGTCTTGGGAAGTCCGATTATATTCAGACCCTCTTCGGAAAGAAGATTTGCGGTCTTATGAGTTCCGTTACCGCCGAGCGTCAGTATGCAGTCGAGCTTCTGCTGTTTATAGGTGGCTTTCATTTCAGCAACCTTGTCTATATTATCCGCCTCTATTACCTGCATCATCTTATATGGTGTACGCTTTGTGCCGAGTATCGTTCCGCCCTGAGTGAGTATGCCGGAAAAATCCTCCGGCTTCATTATACGGCAGTTATTATGGATCAGACCGTGGAAACCGTTGGATATGCCGACTATCTCAACATTGTCCTCGCCGAACATGGAGTAACAGGCTTTTGCCGCACCTCTTATAGTAGCGTTAAGTCCGGGGCAGTCGCCTCCGCTCGTCAGTATACCTATTCTGCGCTTTGCCATTTGTACATCCAGCCTTTCCTGAAAGATTTGTTGTTTTCTGCTAATTAAATTATAGCATACATACTCCAAAAGTCAAGAAAATATTATAGCTCGGATTATGCAGATTATACAATTTCTGTGCGTTATACGCCTGTATATATGCCTGCGAACAGTGGCAGCATCGTTTCGTTGTCGAGTATCATATACATAAACGGGCGGTCCAGGATTACCTGCTTTTCGTTAATAGCACACGCATTGTCAACCATTTCTACAAGAGCGGCGGCACCTGCCTTAGTACCTTTCTCGTTTACCTCGATTTTAGTCTTGTGAATGACTTTGCCGATGGATATATTGCCTACAGTTGATTTGCCGATACCCGAAAAATCCGCATTGTTTTCGTCAAATGCTGTCGGCATACCAAGCTGTGACAAAGCGTTGTTCAGTGTGTCTGAATATTCATAGCTGAATTTCGGGAGCTTTGTTTCTACGCTGCAGCTTTCGGTACTGCTTAATATCCTGCAGAGCTTTTCTCCGGATAAGGAGGATATGAAGGAGGCTATATCATTATCGGGAAGTAAAGCCGCAAAGCTGTATTTGCCGCCCTTATACTGCTTGATAAAGCCTTTACAGCCGTCGCTTTCAAGATAAATGCTTTCGGTTGAATGCATCATAATGACATTCATCAGCTTGTCTTCGGAATTTGTGAATTTTCCGTCCGCAATATCATTTTCCTTGTAGACATTTCCCCATTCTGCATCAAAGCTGACGGCGTTTATAAGATACATTATCGCTTCGTCGGGGATGTTGTCAAGTATTTTGTCTATCATACCGTCGGTATTGTCGCTTACCCAATTGTTAATCTCTTTGCACGTTGCATTGTCAAATGCACGCTTGTATATCGCCGCACCGAAATAATCCGCATTTTTCTGCAAAAAGTCCTTTTCAACGGTAAGCCTGTTTTCTTCATCTCTGAACCATATCGAATTTGCGTTTTTCAGCTTGAAGTTCTCGCCTGATGTAAGCGAGCCGCTGAATGATGAAAGATATTTGTTCAGTTCGTTAAGGGGCATTCCGCTCCCGAGTACCTTTTCCATTTCATCTTTGGTCTGACCGTTTGCACCGTTTGCTGTCATTGTGAGTGCGGATGATACCGACAGGGGAGAGATAAGAGTGTTTGATTTGCCGTCAAAGCATTTCTTAAGCAGTTCAACAGAGAAATTGTCGTATGCGCTCTTAAAAGCATCGTCGGGTTTTACGGTTTCGTGGCTTGCGGCTTTGATGCCTGTCATAAGATCCGTTGTTTCGAGGGGTTTTTCCGACTGACAAGCCGAGAGGGAGAGTGCCGATAATGTCAGTGCAGTTGTGATGATTGCTGATATAATTCTTTTTTTCATACTGTTCTCCTTTCGCAAAGGCGGTTTAATGCTTTCTGTTTATAATACACCGCAGAGATGTTGATTTTCCACAGACGGACAACAATTTCTGATTTTATTATAATAGCACATTTTGGTAAAGTCAATGGAAGTTAGATAGGTGGGACTGTTAATGCTTGGAAGTTTTTAAGGTGGGGCTTCTACCGATTTTAATTTCATCCATAGTTGGCTTGGTCAAGCCGAGCAACAGAAGTTCACCCTTTTTCGAGGGCGGGCAAGGATATTGTGCTTTTCGTAGGATAGTGCGGTTTTGGAAAGGGGTGGTGCGGAGGGTGTGACAATCCCTCAGTCTTGCGACAGATAAGGCTGAGAGGATATAAATATACTTGAATTGCAGAGCAAGACAATTTATGATAGAAGTAGCCTTGTCGCAATCCAGCTCCCTTTACTCAAGGGAGCCAAGAATGTGGTGCAGGGCGAAGGGATAGTGCTTGGCAAAATATTTCACTTGACCGGTGGCTGTAGGGTGCAGTTTTTTTGTATTATGTGCCGCATTTATGACCGTTCGTGCCGTTATAACAACCGTTCGTGCCAAAAAGTTGAAATCACAAAGCAAATGAGTTATGATATAATTATAAAATTATAAGGGGAGAAGTATGCTCATCTGCGTTTACGATACCGCAAACGAGGCGGAGATACTGAAAGCGAAAATAACACAAATCGCAACGGCGGCATATCGACGAATTGCCTACAGGGTATGTCAGAGGTATGAGAGCTTTGCGAAGGAGTGTAAGACGGCTGACCTTATAATCGTGCTTGCCGACGGAGCGGACGGTATGGAGGGCGTTATTGCGGCAAAGAATGCCGACGGGGATACGCCTGTAATATGGCTGTCGGACGATGAGGGATTCGGGGCGCAGTCATACAGGCTTGGCTGTACCTATTTCCACAAGAAGCCGATACCGCTTGAAAAGCTGAAGGATGCACTGCATAAGTGCAGGTGCATGGCATAAGCACGGGTAAATCTACAGGAGGAAAAACATGAAGAAAAAATTTGTACGGCTCATAAGTGCGGTGCTGTCTGCGGCAATGACGTTGACGGCTGTACCGTTATCGGCATTCGCCGAGGGCGAGGCACATACGCATGACGGCGAGAGCAATGTCATCACGACACCGCTTGATTTCAGAGAAAAGACGGCGGACAAAAGCGGTGACGGCTGGAGCTGGGATTATGACACAAAGACGCTGACGCTTAACGGAGTGAACATTCAGGCGACAACCGACAGTATGAGCGTCGTAACAGTCCCCGACGGTACGGAGATAGTGCTGAACGGTAACAATACTATCGTACAGACCGATACCGGCAAAAGTGATACATATGTTCTCAGTGCCGTAAATAATAAAGAGGTCAATTGTGACGGCACAATGACAATCAGCGGCGACGGTGTGCTGAATGCAGAGAACCGCTCTACAGACAGTATGGCACGCTCTCTCGGCGGATCAATAATCCTGAACGGCGGTACAGTAAACGCAACAGGTACTGTAAAGACAAATTCGCTTGAAATACATAATGACGGTGTGCTGAACGCAAATGCGACAACTGCATCTTTTGAGGGTGTGGCTGTCAATGTCAGCGGCGGCATTACTGTTGACGGCAACGGCAGTCTTACAGCCGTTGGCGGTGCTGTAGAAAATGAATATGCCAATAACGGCGCAATATTGCTTAACAGTAATTTCGGGGACAAAATTTCCGTCAGCGGAAACGGCAGTATTACTGTGCCTGAAGGCAATGCAGCAAAAGTCGGAATATACTACGACGGAAACAAAAGCATAGATGCCGAAATAAGCGGCGGTAAGGTCACTGCTTATGGTACTAAGTGTGGCATTTACAAAGTAAACCTTATAATGAGCGGTACAGGCTCAGTTTACGCTACCGGCGGTACATACGGTATCGGTCAAACTGTACCGACAATAGACGAGGACGAATTTGTAGTAAAGGGTTCGACTGAGTTCAAGGCTGAGGAAAGCTCAGTGACAGCCAATGCCGAGTTTAACAGCGGCTATTATGAGATTGGCGGAGCGGACGCTAAGACTGTAGTTATAAAGCCTGATACTTCTCCCCGTATAATACTCGGAAACCAAATCGGAATATTCAAGACTGAAGAGTATGAAATAATTGAAGACATGGACATGACTGATATCAAGCTCAAGGGTACGGTTTACTTTGATATTACTCTGAAGAATATGAGCGATGAAGAGTTTGCAGACGCAAGAGGCTATTTCGGCGGCGATGAACCCGATTTATTAGCAAGCATAATCAAGACCGATTACGGCTGGGTGTGCATGGTCTGCGATACCAAGTTTTCGACTACATACGACACTGATAATACTCTTACAATAAAGTGCGGAGATATTGTATCCAATACCGTTCAGATAAAGTCGAATGCAAACCGTTTCAACAAGGTTACACAGGGTGACAACACAAACAGAACGGTTTTCTATACAAACACTTCGCAGGAAGAGAAGGACAATTACAAGCTTGTAAGCACCTATACGGTTGACAGTGAAAGCATAAGCTATAACTGGTACAGTACGAACAGTGCATACAGTGCAGATGAGCTCGGTGCGGCAGTATCCGGAAGCAACGGCGAATTCAAGCTTGCGGATAATATTCCTGCCGGAAATTATGTTCTGTATTGCGATATAACCTATTCAGACGGTGACAGCACAGAAACTGTTACAGAAAAATTTACATTTACATATAAAGAATGTGCACATGAAAACGGTTATTCCGACGGTAAATGCACAAACTGCGGAGCGTTATGTGATCACAGCAATATTGACATTGGCACGGGTAAGTGTAACAAGTGTGAGCATCAGTTTGTTGCTACAATCAGCACAGACGGCAATGCGCCGACAGGCTATGACACGCTCGCAGACTGCCTTAACAGCATTACTGCCGATACCGGAAACTATGTTAAGATCTATCAGGATATCGGCGATGCATCGGCAACTGCAACTTTAGATACTATAGATGTAAAACACAATGTTATGATCGACCTTAACGGTCACAAGCTGAACAATATCAAGCTTGGGGTCAACAAAGACGTCAAGCTTGCATTAACCGGCACAGCGGGCAGTTATGTTACGCAGGTGTATGTTCGCAAAGGCGGATCTTTCGTAATTGACAGCGATGCAAATGTAGAATTTAATACAATTTTTGTTGAGGACAGTGCACAGCTTGCTGTAAGCGATGGTGCAAAAGTAACTACAGAGCAGTTGACTGTGATAGCATCAGTGGCTGATGACGGAACTACAACGACATCTGTAAAGCTTGCTACGGGAATGAAGTTAGGTGGGCTGACATATCATCGCCAAAACAATTCCGGCGCTCTGAAATTAGGCAATCTTCTTGATGTTACCCGGCAGGCACTGCAACGTGAAGATAACGGCAATTATCTTGATCTTTATAAAGAATATGGAAGTATGGGTTATTCCGTTGCGCTTACTGTTGTTGAGCATACTGACGCTGACCACAAATACAGCAGTGGAACAGGCAAGTGCGAGGAGTGCGGAAAGCCCTGCGAGCATGGCGGTGATATAAACACGGACACCGGCATCTGTTCAATCTGCGGTGCGGTTGTGTCTGTCGCACTCTATACAGACAAGAACGGAAGCTTAAAGTATGTAGATACCGATGAGCTTGACTCTTTACTGAATGAATACAACGGAAGCGGTACGATAAAGCTGTTTAAGGATTATGATAATTCAAAAGCTCAGTATGACTTATACGGAGAACTTACAATTGACTTAAACGGACGCCAATTTAAAATCCGGAGTATTACTCCTTGCAAAAGCGGAAAGCTTACGATCAAAAACAGCGGCAATCCGGTTATGCTCGGTTGTAATGTATATCCGACAAACGACGCTTCCTACGCCGGCGGTACGCTTATAATAGACGGCGATGTAGTTTTAGACACTTCGATCTATGTATATGATTCGAGTACGGTTATACTGAAAGCCGGTACATATCCTGCCGGACTTTATGCAAGGGACAGCAAGACATTATATGATATGCTCGGAGAGGGTAAGGCTTTCTTCAAGGCTGACGGAACTCTTTTCAACGCAAGCGTTAAGGAAATATCAAGCAGTGTAACGCTGATAGTCAAAGACCACAGCCATACCTATGTTGACGGCAAGTGCGGCTGTGGATATGTATGCACTCACAGCGATGTTGACATTGACACGGGCAAGTGTACAGAGTGTGAATATCAGTATGCGGCTGTTATCGTAAAGGACGGGGCTGTAGCTTCCGTTTATGAAGAAAATGAGATGGGAGCGGCTTTTGAAGCGGCTGACAGAGAAGCAAACACCGGCTGTACATTAAGAGTATACAAGAATTATACAGGCAGCTATACAACACTCAGCGGTAAGTTCACGCTGTGGATCGCTGAGAAAGCCAATGTAGGTACGTTGACTGTTTCGGGAGATATAACCGTTACGGGATCGGGAAAAAATAATCGTATTTATGGCGATTTCAATGTAGCGGCCGGCGGTAAGCTGACATTTGACGAAAAATGCGGCGCTATGGGAACTGTGTCGGTAGGTGCAGGTACATTTGACTGCTATAGTACATTTTCTATAACACTCAATATAAACGATGCAAGCAGTGACGTAATTCTTCACGGCGGAGCTTTCAAAACAATATGCTATAACGGCGGCGGGGACAGAGCAAACGCAGAAATACTGACTTTGTTGGCTGAGAACCGTATGTTTATGAAGTCTCCCAATCCTGAGCCGATAGACGGCTCAAAAACACTGTTGAAAGACGGTTTTGCAACACCTGTTATTGTAATACCACATGAAGGTCACAGTTACGACAGCACAACGGGCAAGTGTACGATTTGCGGTAAGCGGTGCGGTCATACGGATGTTGACAGCAAAACAGGTGTATGCTCTACCTGCAAATATCAGCTTACTGCGGGCGTTTCGGGCGCGGGAACAGCGAAGTATTTCGATAATATAGACAACGCTTTTACTGCGGCATTATCGGCGGAAAACAACGGCTGTACGCTGACATTGTATAAGAACTGTGAGATTACACAGAACGTAGAAATCGGCAATACAACGGTTACTGTCGATGTGAACGGATGTTCACTCGGCGGAGAGGCAGATATAAGTGTAAATAACGGTGGTGTGCTGTACCTTAAGGACAGCAGGAAAAGCACCTACTACGGATGCATAGACGCACCTTTTAGTGTAAACGGCGGTACGCTTATAAACGGTACTGCAGACGGCGGCAGTTCAGCCGCAGATGTACTCAATTTAGTCATTAACAGTGCTAAGTGTGTCGAAATATACGGCGGCATATTTGAGAATGTTTATATTGCACACGCAAGCGGTGTAGCTTTATACGGCGGAAGGTACAACACCATCTGCGGCGAGGAAAGCAACACACCCGTAAACGCTCTGCTTGCAAAGGGCTATGCGTTTGCGATCTTAAACAGTGTCACACATCTCCCCGAAAGTATAGTTGACGGCAGTGCGGTGACACTCAGCGAAGGAATTAGAAATGTCACAGTTGTAAAGCATACTCATACATACACCGAAACAGAGACAAAGTGTGCGTGCGGTGCTGTGCTTTATGCAAAGGTGACATCAGCCGACGGTACTACTAACGAATATTTTGACAGCATTGAGGAAGGCTTATTATATGCCGATAAGGCTGAAAACAAGGGCTGTGTTTTCACTCTTGTAATAAGCGGTAAGATTAAGGACTATGTTACACTGTCAAACGGTCAGTTTACGATTACCGCAATGAATAATAATTGTGTCATCAGTGCTTCCGGCGGAAAAATATGTATTGAAGGTGCCGATGTTATTGCCGAAGGTCATATGTTAATCAATTGCTCTATAGATATGATTAGCGGCTCACTTACGCTGCCTGAAGGTTCAGGTACCCGATTTGGTACTATTATTATATCAGGCGGTACTGTAAACATCAGCGAAGGCGTAAATGCCGACAATAATGCGGGTGCTGATAAATTGTTTATAGCCAATGCCACAACCGACGCAAAGGTGACTATAGGTGGCGGTACTTACGGCAATGTCGCTTTCGAAATGCTTAAGCTGAAGGACGTGCTTGCAAGCGGTGTGCGTGTTATAAGGTATGATAACTCGTCAGATCCGACTGCGGAGAAAATAGTGACGGCTTTATTATACAGTGATATAGCCGAAGAAAGCTATTTAGCTCCCGGTGACGATGACGGAAGGTATTATCTGTTTACCAAGTGCGAGCATAAGAATGAGGACGGCAGTTATGCCTTTAATGACAGCGGTATATGCAAATACTGTAACTCTGAGTTTGCCGCAAGCGTAAGCTATACGGTTGACGGAAGTGCAAAGACAGAGCTGTTCGGTGATATTTATGACGCTTTTGATAAGGCTAATGAGGCAGGTACTGCTACTATAACGCTGTGCAGGGATATTGCAGACAGTGAAATTGCACATGAAATAAATGTTACGGGCAATGTAACGCTTGCACTGAACGGCAAAACATTGGGTGCTACGGATAAAGCAAAAAAAATATATATTTGTGGCAGCACGCTTACCGTGAATGGAAACGGTAAAGTATGGAGCGCAATTGAAGCTAAGCCGGACTCGAAATTAACCATTACAAACGGCGAATACTACGATGTGTATGCCCTTTCAGACAGTGAAGTGGTAATCCTGGATGGTATAATAGACTGCTTATCCGTTTATGGTACGGGTAAAGCAGAGGTCAGCGGCGGTAAATTCAAGTATTTGTTTATGTACAACGGCAAGGCAATCGAATCTGTACTGGCAGACGGTTATGCGTATAAAAATGCTGACGGCACTTGGCTTTCGATTGATGAGCGTGAAAAAGATAGCTATTTGGGCGGTTCTAAAGGAGCGTTATCCGTAGAAGAAGCACCGATAAAGAGCGCAAGTATTGCGTGGGTAGGCGAAGAAGCGCCTGTTATATACCGTAACGGAGAGAAATATTTATACGTCGATATTACATACGAATTGGCGGTCGGTTCAAGGGGTGCAACCTATTCGGATTTTGTAAACGGCAATAATCGCATTAAAGATTATAATTTGTACAATAAATATATGGTACACTGTTATGAAATCGGTAAGCTTGCGGCTAAAGACGGCGAGGTTGAATATTACATTGTACTTAAGTGCAACGGATACGAATATAAGTCGAATGTGCTTAAGCTTACACTTGCGACCTGCTCACACCCGAAGGATAGCTTTTCATACGAAAACGACGGTTTTGTAATCTGCGGTATATGTGATGCATTGATAGAAGCCGAGGTAGTAGATGCTGACGGCAAGTCGTTAGGCTATGCGGATATAGAGAGTGCCATAAAGCTGGCACAGGAGAACGAGGGCAGCACTGTAAAGCTGATGTCGGAAGGAGTATCTGAGTCCGTTACCGTGACAGGCGGCAGGTTTACTGTTGACTTTAACGGTAAGAAGGTATTTTATCAGTTCGATGTCAACGGCGGTGACGTGACTTTCACTTCTTCGGTAAAACAAGCCGATGTAGAAACTCTGATAAGCGGAATCGAAGTAAACGGAACTGACGCTAAGGTTACAATTGACGGTAAAATCAAGCTGGGAAGTGTAACATTAACAAGCGGTGCGCTTGCAGTAAACAGTGCCGAGAGTTATATTAAAGAACTGTCAATAAATGGCGGAAAGACTGTTGTAAACGGTGCAAATATTGATGCACTGAAAGCTAACGGCGGAGACACGGTCATCAATTATGTTACAGCCGATTCTTTAAGCGTGAATATCAACGGGTCCGGTAGCATCTCTATCGTAACCGGCGAGTTCGGTAGCACCACTTGCAAAACAGACAGCGGTTATACTTTAGGTATGGCAATTGCGAGTGGAAGCGTAGTTTTCGGCAATAATATAAATGGCTTTACTATTTACACATACGATGCTATTCAGACCATGACCAAAACCGATAGAATTTTTGTTGAAAAGTGCAGCCATAAGGACGGAAACGGCAGTTATGTGCTTGACGGAAATCCCTGTCCTTACTGCAATGAGGAAATCGTTGCAACTGTAAGCTATACGGCAAACGGCGGCGAAGAGACGGATCTGTTCAGCGATATTTATGACGCTTTTGACAAGGCTAATGAGGTAGGTACGGCTACTGTAACGCTGCAGAAGAACATCACGGACGATATTACAGATACGATAGCTGTTACAGGCAATGTTACGCTTGAACTTAACGGTAAAAGGCTCTCACAACCCGGTACTGATGTATGGTATTCCATAGAAGTAACGAGCGGTAAGCTGACCGTTAACGGCAGTGGCTTAATAAAACGTGTTGCCGTTTGCAACGGCAGCGATGCGGAAATCAACGGTGGTACTCTCTCTGACTTCATAATTAAAGACGGCGGTAACGCTGTAATTAAAGGCGGTCAATTCTACAGCTTACAGGTTTCAGGCGAAGGCAGAAACGTAGGACAGCTTCTTGCGGACGGCTATGCCTATTGGAGTTTTATCGATTCCGGCATCTGGTCTACTATTGCAGAGCGTGAAAAGCAGGATATAGCTAATGTAGAAGTAAAGGAAGCGCCGATAAAGAGTGCAACGGCGACAGTAGATAAGACTGTACTGTACCGCAACGGCGGAGGTGCACGGCAGATCTTATTTAACTTCAATGTTAATACAAGCGACGGATACACGATAAGCGATGCCAATAAGGTCACAGTCGGTTTATATGTAGGCGATACCTTAATAAGAGAGCTCGACTTCGTCGGAAATTCATATACGTTTGCAAATGCAGATGAAATTTCCGATACTGACGGCACTGTAAAGGCACATCTTGTTATCAAGTTAAACGGATACGAATATGTGACCGATGATGTCGAATTTGAAATAGCGACCTGTACGCATCCGTATGACGCATTAACGACAGACGAGTATGATTACTATCGTTGTTCGTTATGTGATGCCAGCATAAATGCGATACTTGTTAAAACAAACGGCGACAAGGCATGCTATACCGACAATGTGCCCGAAGCATTTGAAGCGGCACAGCTTGAGGAGAACAACGGCTGTACATTAGAATTATACAGAGGTGTGAACAGAGACTGTGAGATCACACAGGGCAGCTTTACCGTTTTATTCAAGAAAACGGGAAGTGCATCTGCTGTGATCAAAGTAAGCGGCGGAAATGTCAAGATCACGGGAGATGACGGCTGTACATTATCGAAGTATCCGGGAAGCTCGGTGGGATATCTCATAGCTGTAACGGGCGGCACGGTAACGTTTGATGACATAACTATCAACGATGACAGTATCAGCGTAAGCGGCGGCAAGACTGTTATAAACGGCGGTACTTATAATAAGCTGAGCGTCAGCGGAGGTACGGTCACTATAAACAGCGGTACATTCAGCAGCATAGATGTAAGCGCAGAGGGCAAGGCACTGAAAGATCTGCTCGGCGAGAACAAGGCGTTTACGACAAGCGACGGAAAGCTGTTTGACGCAAGCAAGGTTTCGGAAAGCGATATGTCACTTACGGTAATCGACCACAGCAAGCATGAGTATGACGAAACAGGAAGGTGCGGCTGCGGTTATCAGTGTGCACACAGTGAGATCAATGCGGAAGGTGTATGCAACGAGTGCAATGCAAAGATGTATGTTGCAGTCACTGTAAAGAGTGAGACCGGAACAACGGTAAAATACTTTACAAAACTTACGGAAGCGTTTGAGTTTGCGGCAAAGAACGAAAACAAGGGCTGTACGCTGAAAATGCTCAGAGATTTCTTCGATAGAAATACTGACATTAACGTAAACGGCGGAAAACTTACTGTCGATATGAACGGCTTTGGTGTCTATTTCAATAGCTTTAACGGATCCGGAACCCAAATCACTATACGCAGTGACAGTAAGTGTACTTTTGGGGTTGAAAATGGATTTAGCATGGACGGCGGCACTGTTACTTTCTCGGGAGAGGTCAGCGTAGTTTGCCAGAATGTGAAATTAAATGCCACATACTTCTCCTCCTATGTTGAAACGCTGAAAATTGACACGCTGATTTTAGAAGACGGTGTTCTGCTTAAACAGCTGGCAAGTATCACGAATGCTAATATCGCTAATATAGACTGCTCAAGTGAAATTTATCTTTATCAAATTTTAGCGAGCGGCAGCCGTGTCGATTCTCAGCTGTACAGCGATCTGAAAGCAAACGCTTCGTCAAACTTCGATAACGTAAGAATAATAAGATGCGACCACCCGGACGGTGTGGGCAGAGATAACCGTTGCATATACTGCAATTCATTGATCGCTGCAAGCGTAAGCTATACCGAGAACGGAGCGGAAAAGACAGAATATTTTGTTAAGGAAGATCTGGGAAAGGCGTTTGCCAAGGCAAACAGCGTTGCAATTGCAACAATAACAATGCTGATGTCTTCCGCTTATGATACAGACTACCTCCCTGTTACAGGTGATGTTACACTTATTGCAAATGGCGATAACGCCATCTTGTATAATACAGTAAAGGTCGCCGATGGCGGTAAGCTGACACTTAGAGGCAACGCCAATATTTTCGCTGTAATTGCCGAGCCGGGCTCCAGGTTGACTGCCGAAGAAGCCACAAGAATCGCATATCTCACCGTAAACGGCGGAGATGTTAAGCTCAGCGGCGGACAATATGATAACATTACGGTAAAAGATGGCAAGATAACAGATATTCTCGGCAACGGCTATGCGTATAAGAAAACAGAGGGCGGTGCATGGCTGACGCTTAAAGAACGTGAGGTGTCGGAAGCAAGCGGTGTTACCGTTGCTAAGGCACCGATAGTACAAGCAACGCTTAGCACAGAAATAAACAAGCTGTATCGCAACAGCAACGCAAACCCCACGCTGAAGTTCAACCTTGCTCTTGCTCACGGCTCGAACCTGAACGACTCGTATGTAAGTAAGAGATACGGTATAAACTCCTATGTAAGCGGAGATATAATTTATAGCAGCTTAAGCGCACTTGTAAAGGACGCTAAATTGTCGGCAGACGAAATAATTGATAAGGCGGGCAACAGCGTTGCTGCCAAGATATACTTCGTAGTTACTACCGGTGACGGCTATGAAATAAAGTCGAACACTGTAAGTATAGACCTTGTTGACTGTGATCATTCTCAGGTGGTCGATCCTACAGCGGACAAGGAAACCGCAGGTAATATTACTGAGCCGACATATTGCAAGATATGCGAGAGCAAGTTCAATGCAAAGATAACAAAGGGCGACGATGTCAGGTATTATAACGATCTTGACGAGGCTGCGAAAGACGCTCAGAAGAGCGAAAACGAGGGCTGTACCTTATATCCGCTTTATAACAAGAACGGATACGGCGGTCGGTTAGTCATAACCGAAGGTAACTTCACGCTCAAGTACGCAGTTCGTACAGCGTTCTCACGTCCGATCATCATAAACGGCAAAGCAAAGCTGACGGTTACGGGACGTTGTGCGGTGACAGCGTTTGAGAATCAAGACGCATTCATAGTGCAGGGCGGTGATGTCACATTTGAGGGGCTTGCTACAGGCAGCAATGTGACCATAAACGGCGGAAATGTTACAATGGCCTCCAACAATATAAATTGCCTTACTATAAACGGCGGTAATGTATCCATTTCGTCAGGTGGGTTTGCCGAAATCATAACTAACGTCGGCAATAAGGTGATAGCCGATTATATCGATCCCGGCTTCTGGGTACAGGACAGAGGAACAAAAGAGTGGATAGATATATACAGTCTTAATAAGGCAACGGCATCATCGACAAACGGACTTACGGTACGGTTGTGTCCGATGCAGATAATCAAGCCGATTGATACTGTATATTACACCAACGGTTATTATCCCGACGGTATACCGTCACTTCAAATAAGTGCAGTGCCGTGGTATTCAGGCGAGGTCGACGCAAAAGTTGCTTATCAGTGGATCGGCATTGATGAAAACGGCAACGAAACAGAGATAGAGGGCGCTACAGACAGAAAGCTGTCGCTCGAAAATCTCACAACGGGCAGGTACTACTGCCGTCTTACCTACAGCAATGCTACAACGGCGGGAGTTTCGATGAAGTCGGACGTTGTAACGGCTACGATAACCGAATGTGAGCATTCCGGAGGAGAGGCTACCTGCACCAAAAAGGCAAAGTGTGAAATATGCGGTGCGGAGTATGGTGAACCTCTCGGTCACGACTATGTTGTAATCAAAGTAGTTGAGCCTGACTATCGCAACGAAGGCTACAGCATATTTGAATGCACAAGATGTAAGGATTCATATATCGGAAACCGTGTTCCCGTAAAGCCTATTCCCGATGTGGAAGAAATAGCGGTTGAAAAGACAACATACAATGAAGTCGATATAAGCTGGAAGAATATAAGCGGCGTTGACGGATATTATGTCGAATGCTATGTCGGCAATCAGTGGAAGCAGATCGGCTTCAGCACGGACGGCGACAGAGTAGCGGCAAAGCTGAGCGGTCTTTCTGCAGGCCTTAAATATAAGGTAAGGATAGCGGCTTATGCAGGAAGCTTCACCGCCAAGTTCAGATGTTTCTATGTTGATACTGTTCCTTCTCCCGTATGGAATATAAATACGGTGAAGGCTACCGATGAAACGGTAAGAATAAGCTGGAGCAGAAACGCCAGAGCGGACGGCTACAAGGTAGAGTGGTACATTAATAATCAGTGGTCCGTAAAGACTGTTACCGGCAACAATAATATATCGGCGGTTATAGACAGACTTTGTGCAGGAACACGATATAAAGTAAGGGTAAGCGCATATAAGGGCGACCTTTACAGTCCGTATACATACGGCTATATCGATATGCTCCCGTCAAAAGTTACGGGTATTACGCAGACAGTAACATCTTCTTCGTTTACGCTTAAATGGGATAAGAACGAAAGTGCGGACGGTTATACCGTTCAGTACTATGCAGACGGTAAGTGGAATGAAAAGACGCTGACCGGCAATAACAAAACTGCTGTTACAATAGGCTCTCTTAAGGGCTACAAAACCTACAAGGTCAGAATAAAGGCTTATAAGGGTGAGCTTCAGAGTACATTCGACGATATTTATATCACTACCGCTCCGACAAAGGTCAGCGGTCTTAAGGTAAAGAGCGCAGTTGACTCAAAGGCAGTAGTTATATGGAATGCGGATGCAACCGCTGACGGATATAACGTAGGATATTATATCGGCGGTAAGTGGGTCGAAAAGACCATAACCGATAATAAGACAGCAAAGGCTGTGCTTGGCGGACTTACACCTTACATCACATATAAAGTAAGGGTAAGAGCGTATAAGGACAATCTGTACGGCGATTACAGCTATACTACGGTTACTGCAGTGCTTTCACCGGTAACCGATATCAAGGTTGTATCGGCAAAAAGAAACTCGATAACCGTTAAGTGGGGTAAAAACGCCAGTGCAGACGGATATAAGGTTGAAATTTACAAAGGCGGCAAGTGGGTCAAAAAGACGTTAAAGGGCAGTACGAATGCTACTGTCACTATTGGCGGACTCAGGGCCGGAAGCGTGTATAAGGTAAGGATTGCGTCTTATAAGGGTGCAAATACAAGCACTTATACTTATGCAAATGTGAAGACAGCCAAATAAGCTGACAGTAAAAAAAGAGAACACCGGGCGACCGGTGTTCTTTTTTGTGTATCAGATGCGTTTTTACTATAAGAACAAACTGAGCCGTAAGCAAGGGTGATTACGGCTGTAGTTTGTTTATTGCTTTTTATGATGCCGCCGTTTCGCTGTCCTGCGGTAAGCAGAATTTTGAAAAGGCGAATCCGGTGCGGCTTACAGCCGCCGCTTACTTGAAGTATCTGTTCAGCAGACCCTCGAAAGCCTTACCGTGACGGGCTTCGTCCTTAGCCATCTCGTGAACTGTGTCGTGGATAGCGTCAAGATTTAACTGCTTTGCTCTCTTTGCGAGGTCAAGCTTGCCCTGTGTAGCGCCGTGCTCTGCGGCAACTCTCTTTTCAAGGTTTTCCTTAGTCGATGCGCTTACAACATCGCCTAAAAGCTCTGCGAACTTTGCAGCGTGTTCAGCCTCTTCCCAAGCTGCCTTTTCGTAGTAAAGGCCTACCTCGGGGTAACCTTCTCTGTGAGCGGCTCTTGCCATAGCGAGATACATACCTACCTCTGTGCATTCGCCCTCGAAGTTAGCCTTTAAACCTGCAAGAATCTCTTCATCCTCAACTGCCTTTGCAATGCCTACCTTGTGCTCGTCTGCAAATACAAGCTTTTCGCTTTCCTTAAGCTCTATGAACTTGCTGCCGGGAACCTTGCACTGGGGGCAGAACTCGGGAGGTGTATCTCCCTCATGAACGTAACCGCATACCGGACATACCCACTTTTTCATAGTAAATTACCTATCCTTTCATAGTGATAAAATCATTATTTTCTTATTGTTTTTAATGAAATCAGTAACGTTTACTGATTTGTTGGTTTTATTATAACCGATACTTCGGCATTTGTCAAGAGGTTTTTGAAAATTTTTTTGGGAAAATTGGGTTAGTTGTGGATTACTAAAAAGGGCGAGGTTTTGGAAGGGTTGGTGAGGGGCGAGTTGTGATTGTGAACGCTTAGAAGTTTTAGGGATAGAAGTTCTATCAACTTCAATCCCCACCGTCTTGACGGCAGACCGACTTAGTAATTATAAAAGTCGGATATATCGCATAAAAACGCTGTAAAATTAGGCTTGTGCCTTGCCGTCAAGCCACCTCCCCTTTTTCGAGGGGAGGCAAGGGTGATAGCGATTTGCTACATTTTGCGAAACCGGCAAAGTGTTTATAAGCCAAGTTTGGTGTTTGCAGTTTATATGCGGTTGTGATGAATTGTAGGAATATTCGTAGGGGAGTGTCTGTGTGTGCTTTTTGGTTTCGCATCCGTGCGAAACTTTGGGCACACACTTAAGGCATCCTTGCCTTGCTTGCACCTCCCGAAACATCATTGCAATTATCAAAAATCAAGTTAATATATAAAAATGAAAATTTGATTGCAATCCGCTATTGATGATTGATAGATTAAAAACGCTGAGAAAATCAATAACTACGGTGCAACGGGAGGGGCAAGCCCCTCGCCCTACGAAAAGTGGGTGGGATAGTGCGGATACAGAATCATATCGGAGAATACAGATGTTAGCATTACGAAAAGTGAGAGGAATAATGCGGTTTTGGAAGTTTAGGGCGGCGAGGGGGATTACCGTTTTCAGCCGAATAAATGCCTTTTGTGCCTTTTTATTGCAATTGCAGTGAAAAACGATTATAATTAATATGTGAGAATATGGTTATAATTACGGCTAAGAGAAAAGGAGAGCTTATGAGAAAAACAAGCGAAAAGATATTACGGGCACTGCTTGCGGTATCGGTGCTTACAACGGCTGGGCTATCGAGCGGCTGCCTTGACGATGAGGAGGAGATTTCCGACAGCACGGCAAGCGACAACAGGCAGACGAGCGACGGCGGCAATGCGGAAAGCAGTGAAGGCAGTGATAATAAATATGAGGGAAGTGTTACGGGCAGTCGTGCGTCAAAGCTGACGTTCAGCGGCTCGGACGGGATAAGCATTGCAAGAAAACAGCGTGAAGCCGAAAAACCTATGGGCGAGGACGGCACACAGACGGTATTCGTTTATATGTGCGGAAGTGACCTTGAAAGCGAGAACGGGCTTGCGAGCGGCGACATTGAGGAAATGATCGCAGGGTCAAAAAGCGAGAATGTGAAGTTCGTCATTCAGACGGGCGGTGCGGGAACGTGGGCGGATACATACGGCATCTCTGCCGAAAAGACACAGCGTTATGTTGTAACGGGCGGAGAAATAAGCCTTATCGAAGAAAAAGAATCTGTCAATATGGGCAAGGAGGACGTGCTTGTCGATTTTCTCGGCTGGGGCATAGAAAACTATGCGGCGGCTAAAATGGGGCTTATCTTCTGGAATCACGGCGGAGGAAGTATAAGCGGCGTGTGCTTCGACGAACTTAACGAGAACGATTCGCTGTCGCTTGAGGAAATAGACACTGCGCTTACCTCAATATACGATAAGATGACGGATAAGTTTGCGTTCATCGGCTTTGACGCTTGCCTTATGGCAACTGTCGAAACGGCGAATATGCTTGTTCCGCACGCTGACTATATGTTTGCATCTGAGGAAACGGAGCCGGGATACGGCTGGGACTATACCGGGATAGCAGGCTTTATGGAAAGTAATCCGACAGCGGATACAGCAGAGCTTGGAAAGACGGTCGCTGACAGCTTTATGGCATCGTGCGAGGCTATCGGCGCAGGCGGCGAGGCTACGCTTTCGATAACGGATCTCAGCCGAATAGACGAACTTGTAAAGGCAGTGAATGATGCCGCCGAGGAAATGAACGATATTTCTTCTGACCCTGCACTGCTTGCGAATGCGGTAAGAAGCATCTATAACGTAAGAGCATACGGCAGTAACAACGATACAGAGGGATATACCAACATGGTGGATCTCGGCTCTATGATAGCGGCTACGGTATCGGGTGACAAGGCGGACAAGGTCATGTCGGCACTTGAAAAGGCGGTAGTGTATAACATCTGCGGCGAGGACAAGGACGGCTCAACGGGGCTTTCGACCTACTATCCGTTCGGCGTTTCAGGCTCTGCCGAACTTGCCACATTCGGCAAGGTGTGCGTAAGCCCGTACTATATGACGTTTGTTGACAGAATCGCATACGGCGCACAAAACGGCAGTACGGACGGGTACAGCGGTGAAAAAACATGGCTTGCGGACGGTGCGGTGTACTGGAGCGACGGGGATTATTCCGACTATGAGAGCAACTGGGAGCATTACAACAACAAGACCGACAATATGGGCTTCTGCGGTGATAAGAGCAGTGTGCAGATAGATGTCGGACCTGTGCTTGACGATGAGGGAACGTTCTACTTCAATGTTACGGACGATACTATAAACAACCTTGCGAGCGTAAACTGCTCGGTTTACCGTGTTGACGAAGAAACGGGTGAGCTTATCGAATTCGGTGTTGACCAGAGTACAAAGGTCGATTTCTCATCAGGACTGGTCGAGGATAATTTCAGCGGGCAGTGGTATATGATTGAGAATAATCTTATCCCTATGTTCATAGTAGAGAAGAACGGAAACAGCTCGGTATACACATCTCCCGTAAAGCTCAACGGCAAGGAAACAAATCTGCGTATAGCTATGACGCAGGACGGCAATGCGTATGACATAACGGCGCTTGGAACATGGGACGGCGTAAACGAAAACGGCGAGTCGGCAAGAAGCGTTGTTCCGCTTAAAGAGGGAGATGTCATAGTGCCGATATTCAACACCTACGACAGCGAGGGTAACTTTGCAGGCAAAGCCGAGGGTGATGAATGCACCTACAGCGGCGACAATATGATAGAGTTTGTCAATCTGCCTGCAGGCGACTACAGATACAGCTTTGTTATAAACGACATTTACGGAAATGTGTGCTATACCGGCTTCACGGTGTTTACGACCGACGATGACGGGAATGTGTTCTTTACGCCGGAGGAATAAGCAGGACGGCAAGCCGTATCAAGCGGACGCTTCTCTTTTATGGTAAAATAAATTCAGTCGGAAAGGCGGAAGAAGGCTGTAAGGGGGAAAACAGATGAGTGGGATAAACGAATGGTATATGAATATTCAGAATATCGTTGACGACATAGACAGGTGTATCAGAAGCGGCGAGGACGAAAGGCTGACACTCGGCAGGCTGTCGCAGACGCTTGGCTACTCGGAATACTATGTTTCAAGGAAATTCAGCGAAATATCGGGAATGAAGCTCAGGGATTATATGAGATACCGCAGGCTTGCTTTTGCGCTGAGGGAACTGAGAGATACCGACAAGGGCATACTTGATATTGCGCTTGACTACGGCTTTACATCTCACGAGGCGTTCACAAGGGCATTCAAAGCGGCATACGGAATTACTCCGAGCGCTTACCGTTCACACCCTGTACCGGTAATTCTCCGCACGGCTATAAGACCTTTCGACTGCTATCTTTTAGGTATAGGAGGAACAGGTATGGCACAGACAAACAGTGATATTAAGGTGTATTTCGTAACGATCCCGGCTCATAAATTCCTGCATATCAGGAACTACGAAAGCGTAGGGTATTACGACTTCTGGGAAAAGCAGAGTCACATTCCCGGACAGGACTGCGAAACTATATGCGGACTGCTTGACAGCATCAAGGGCAAGCTCGATGATATGGGCGGTGATGAGGCGAACAGCGGAAGCGGTCAGGTGATGGCGTACATAAATGAGCCTGAGGGAAGAATATGCAGCTGGGGCATTCCGCTGGCTGAGGCTTACGGTGTAAGGCTTCCTGCCGACTACAGCGGAGAGATACCAAGGCAGATGCAGATCATGGATGTGCCTGAGGGCGAGTATATCGTATTTGAACACGGACCGTTCGACTTTCAGACTGAAAACAGTGCGGTTGAGGCAAAGATAGAACAGGCTATGAAGGACTTTGACTATGAAAAGTCGGGCTATGAGCTTGACAAAACGCAGGGCAGGGTGTTCTACTTCTATCACGACTGCAGGAGATACTGGAAGTATATAAGGCCTGTGAGGAAAACCGCCTTTTAATTGGGGCGGTTCTTCGGATTATGCAGGGTGATGCACTTGACACCGACTTGATTTTATGTTATATTATAGATACAAAAAGAGGGAAACGACAGACGGTCGCTCCCTAAGTTGGTAAAAAATAACCGCCTTCAGTTTGCGACATAGGGGCGGTTATTTCTTTTTATTTGTAAAATTTATAACAAAAGAAATGATACTGAATATCATAACGGTAAATCCCGTTAGGAAAATACCAATCTGAATTAAGTTGTCCAGAGTTATGTACACAGCTTCACCTCCTTTCAAAGCGCAACGCACTTACGGGAGATGAATTGACCGCCTGACGTCCAAGGTTTCCCTCGTGAATATTTTAGCATATTATAGGGGGAAATGCAACTTCATAAACATCCGCTCCCAAGATTGAGTAAAAATCAACCGCCTTTTAATCGGGGCGGCTTTCTTGTTTTCTCCTCATGGTGTAAAAATATCGGCAAGCAGTCGTATTTTTCGTCAAAGCACTTGATTTTTCGGGCGGTTTGGTTTAAAATAATAATGATATTGCGTTCAGCAAAAATTAATTCAGAAAGGTATCTTATTTAAATGAAAATTCTGGTAGTAAATGCCGGCAGTTCATCACTGAAGTATCAGCTTATAGATATGAAGGATGAGTCGGTTATAGCAAAGGGAAATTGCGAGCGTATCGGTATAGACGGAAAGATCACTCACAAGACGTTTGACGGCAGGGAATATGTAGAGGAATGTTCGTTCCCCACTCACACAGAGGCTTTTGAAAAGCTGGTTGAGGTAATGACAAAGGGCGATGCCGCTGTTATCAAGGATATGAGCGAGATAGGCGCTGTAGGTCACAGAATAGTGCAGGGCGCTGAGGTATTCACAAAGACAACAATCGTAACGGACGAGGTCATAGATCAGATAGACGGTCTTGCAGACCTTGCTCCCGTACATAACCACGCACACGCACTTGCGCTGAGAGCCTGCAAGAAGGTTATCCCCGAAACAACTCCTCAGGTAGTAGTATTCGATACGGCGTTCCACCAGACAATGCCTCCCAAGGCTTATATGTTCGGTATGCCTTATGAGTGCTATGAGCAGTTCCACGTAAGAAAGTACGGCTTCCACGGAACATCACACCGCTTTGTATCAATGAAGTACGGCGAGGTCACAGGCAAGAGCCTTGAAGGTCTTAACATCGTATCTTGCCACCTCGGCAACGGTTCATCCATAACAGCTATCAAGGACGGAAAGTCTGTAGATACATCAATGGGCTTTACTCCTCTTGACGGTATCATCATGGGTACACGCTCGGGCAGTGTTGACCCCTCGGCTGTTGAATTCGTACAGAACAAGCTGGGCTTCACTCCCGCACAGATGAGCGACTATCTCAACAAGAAGTCAGGCTTCCTCGGACTTTCGGGTCAGTTCAGCGACAACAGAGATATTACAAGTGCCGCACAGCAGGGCGACAAGCGTTCACAGCTTGTTACAGATATGCTGACATACGAGATAAAGAAGTACATCGGTTCTTACACAGCCGCTATGAACGGTCTTGACGTTGTTATCTTCACAGGCGGTATCGGCGAGAACGCTCCGGAAGTAAGAAAGGGCGTATGCGAGAATATGGAATATCTCGGCATCAAGCTCGACAACTCTGTAAACGATGGATTAAAGGGCAAGCTCACAAAGATCTCTGCTCCCGACAGCAAGGTTGAGGTATGGGTAATTCCTACAAACGAGGAGCTTCTTATCGCTCGTGATACACTTGAAATCACAGGTCTTGACAAGAATGCGTAAGTGAAGCGATAGATATAGGCGATTTCCCCGCTCCCGAGGTTTCGGGGGCGGGGTTTTTGTGTGCAAAAATGGGGATGGGTATTGCAAAAAGTGCGGAAAAGTGGTAATATTGAAGTATAAAAATTGCGATAACGGATAAAATAGCGGAAATAAAAATTGCGATAAAGCATAAAAACGCTTTTATAAAAAATGCGATTATTCTTGAAATCGGCAAAATAAAAAATGCGAAAAAGGAGAAAGCCTATGTTCAAGCGGAAGATATACGACAAAATGTTACAGTGGAAAAATGAATCGGGCGGCAATACTGCTCTGCTTGTAGAGGGTGCAAGGCGTATCGGAAAATCGACAGTCGTTGAGGAGTTTGCGAAGAACGAATATGAAAGCTATATACTTGTTGATTTTGCTACAGCGTCGAAAGAGGTCAGAGAGCTTTTTGACGATGTTTCCGATCTGAATTATCTTTTTTTGCAGCTTCAGCTTCAGTACAGGAAGGATTTGCACGAACGAAGGTCGGTTATCATATTTGACGAAGTTCAGCTATGTCCTATGGCACGGCAGGCTATAAAAACGCTTGTCAAAGATCACAGATATGACTATATAGAAACGGGTTCGCTGATTTCTATAAAGAAAAATGTCAGAGATATAGTGATCCCGAGCGAAGAAAGAAAAGTCAGTATGTACCCTATGGACTATGAGGAATTTCTGTGGGCACTCGGTGATGAAACGACATTTTCTTTACTAAGACAATGCTTTGAAAAAAATATTCCGCTCGGGGACGCAATACACCGTAAACAGCTAAGGCAGTTCAGACTATATATGCTTGTCGGTGGAATGCCGCAGGCGGTGAGCGCTTATATTGAAAGCAATAATTTCAGAAAAGTTGATGAAATTAAGCGTGATATACTAAATCTTTATGAGGCGGATTTTGCAAAAATAGATCAGACGGGCAGGCTCTCGATGCTGTTTGATGCAATACCGGCACAGCTTAATAAGAATGTAGCCAGATTTCAGCCGGGCACAGTAATCGGTAAAGAGCAATCGGACAAAATTCTGGAGCTTATTGCCGAGCTTAAGGATTCAAAGACTGTCCTTGTTTCGTATAATGTAAATGACCCTAACACCGGAATGTCAAGCACTAAGGATTTATCCCGTTTTAAACTGTTCCTTAGTGACACGGGGCTGTTTGTAACGCTTATGTTCAAGGATAAGGATTTTACTGAAAATGATATATATCAGAAAGTCCTCAGTGATAAGCTGAGTGTCAATCTCGGATATTTATATGAAAATGCGGTCGCACAGTGTATTGCAAGTAACGGTGACGAATTATTCTATCATACAATTATGAATGAAGAAACAAGGCATAATTATGAGGTTGATTTCCTGCTTGCAAGGAAAAACAAGATAGTGCCGATAGAGGTAAAATCATCGGGTTATAAAACGCATAGATCGCTTGATGTATTTACCGAAAAATATTCCGGGCGGATACTGAACAGATACATTGTGTATACAAAGGATATGGGCAAGGAACAGGACATTTTATGTGTTCCGGTTTATATGGCAATGTTTATATGATCGAATATGCGAAAGGCTGTAATTATGGAAGTCAGAAAAGCGGAGATAAAAGACCTTGACATTGTGGTTCAAATGAAAATGGATATGTTCAAAGAGGTAGGTTCAGTAACGTTGCTTCAGGAGAACGCCGAGAGTAAAATATACGCAAAATACAAAGAACTGTACTCACAGGAAAAATGCTGTCACTATCTCGTATATGAAAACAGCAAGGCGATTGCGTGCGGCGGCGCTGTGATAAAGGAAGATGTGCCGTTCTGCTTTTTCAAAACTCCGATGTACGGATATGTCATTGATGTATATTGCGTTCCAGAAAAGAGAAGAAACGGATATGCTTCTCTTATAATGAAAGAACTTATCGAATGGCTTAAAGGCAAGGGAGTTCACAATGTACGGCTGAAACCGTCGGCTGTCGGACGGCGGCTGTATGAAAAAATCGGATTCAGCGACAGCGGAGAAATGGAAATGTGGATTTAAAATATTACGAAGTGTAATATGCGGCACGAAGATAAAACGCTGTTTTCGACATAAAATGGTCTGCTTTGGAAATTGCGGGATTTTTGGTTGACTGCCGGGCTGAAATCGGTTATAATATAATTAGTGATAACTAACTTTAGAACAGGAGCGGAAAAACCATGCAGAAAGTAAGCAATATGACAAAGGAAGAGCTGGCGCATTACGGAATGCTTATCGGCGAAGCCTTCGCCGCAGAGGGCGACGGTATTGCCACAACTGCGCCTCGTGAGGATATTATAAAGGCATTTGAGATAATGACGGAGTATTTCTACAATTCGGGGGTTTTGTACACTACGTCCGACAGTCACGAGGGGTTTCTTGCGTATTGGCGCAAAAGCACTAAAATAAAGCTGAAGCCTGCGTTACATATGGTCGGGAGAATGCTAAGGGAGATGTCATTTCGCAGTGTGAGAATTGTGGCAGGTTCAAGCGAGGAGCTTTATGCCAAAGTCTACAAAAAGGAAAAGGATTATGTAGCGGTGTCGATGGTGGTAGTTCTGCGTGAATATCAGGGAAAAGGATATATGAAAAAGATACTGGAACACCCTTTTTCCGAAGCGGCAAGGGAGTGTATACCCTGCGTGCTTGATACCGACACTGAGCTTAAGGTAGCTAAATACACTAAGTGCGGAATGAAGAATACCGCTAAAAAGCAACTGAAATCCGGTCAGTATCTGTATACTATGGAGTACAGGGAAGATTGACGGGTTCGGATAGCATATTGAATACAGATTTTTTCCGTTCCGGGTTATCGGGGCGGAATTTTTGGTTGACCGAAGAAGTTAAATCGAGTATAATAAATTCATATAAAATAAACGGCAAGGAGAAAACAGATGTCTCGGCTGACAATAACTCTTGTGCGACAGATACGCATGAGGATAACAAGAAACGAGGCATATTATTGAGAAAAACGGATTTGCAAAATGCGGTATCATTTATGTTGCTGACGGTTCACCCCGTATTGCGTATGAAAAAACAGATTATATAATGAACGATGATAATGCAGAATGGTACTCATAAGAGGAAACGATGAAATATAAATCAAAAAACAAAATAGATTACAGGATGGTAATAAACAGCAGAGAGATAGCGGTTATCGGGCTTGTATGCACACTTTTTTCCGGCGTTGCGACGGTAGCTGCGGCAATAAGCGGTGCAGGTATGGCTACCTGTATCTTATTCGGCGTATTTGCCGTGCTTGGCGTTATACTTGTCCTTACTGTAAACCAGAGGGTAGATTACACCGACAAGGACTTTACTTATCGGGATATGCTGAGGATAACACACAGGTATGAATATTCACAAGTGAAGAAAATACGTTACGGCGGAAATCTGATTATCACTGTCGGTAAAAGGCTTATATTGATAGATGAAAATGCTTTCAATATTGACGGCTTTGTAAAGGAGCTGATACAGCATTCGGAAAATGCCGAGGTCATAAATTCTGAGAAATCAAAGCTGTTCCGTGGTAATATCCGCAACCCTGGAGGGTTTATTCTTGTTGATATTATTGTTATGGCGGCACCTGTATTTTCGCTCGTTGCTGCGTTGTTTGCAACCCCAGATATAATGCCCGATGAAATAACAATATATACGGGAAGAATTACGGAATATCACTTTGACAAAAGCGATAACAGCGGCAGATTTATAATTACGGTATCGGATAGAGCCGGTGAGAAGCGGACGTTTGCAACCGGATTTATAGAAGATAATTCGCAGGAATATAAAGATATTGAGATAAACATAGCAAAGAACAGGGAATTTGAGATAGGTTACATTGATAAAGAAAACGACGAAGAAACCGATATACGCCTGTTTTCATGCGGCAATACCCGTTATGTTTCGCTTGACGATGTAAACAGTGTAAACGACGAAAACCGCAAGACCTTATTCGTTTTATCGGGAGTTTACTTTGCTTTTGCGATATTGTATGTTGCTGCATCGACTTATATAATGAGCAATGCGGACAGATACCCCCGACTTATAAAGCTGTTTGTGCAAGAGGATCATATCATAAGCAAAGACGGCAATAAGAAAAACCGATTATAAAATTGCAGGTTATCCGATTTGTTTTTTACAAAGATTGACACCCACAAATTTACGGCGGTTTTAAGCTGTAAACGCTTGACAACAGAGCCGAAATAATGTACCATTAAAGTATCTTAAAACGTAAATCCGCCCGTGTGACAGTCTTGCGGGCGAAAAGGAAGTAACAATGGAAAAGAAGAAAAAATCTTATCTGAGCAAAGCGGTGTTCGGATTGCTCATCGTGGCTTTTACGGTATGCTGTATTATTGCCGCACCGATAACCGAAGCCAAGGGTACGCTGTGGTCGCTGTTTCCGCCGGTCATAGCGATAGGGCTTGCACTTATCACAAAGGAAGTGTATTCCTCGCTGTTTGTCGGAATATTGTCGGGCGGAATAATCTATGCGGCGGCATCGGGAACGGGATTTGAGGGAACGTTCAAGGCGGTCGTGCAGGACGGACTTATAACAAATCTTTCAAACGCATACAATGTCGGAATACTGGTGTTCCTTGTTGTACTGGGAATAATCGTTGTATTGATGAACAAGGCGGGCGGCAGCCGTGCCTACGGTGAATGGGCGGCGGCTCATATCAAGGGCAGACGGGGAGCTGCACTGTCAACGTTTTTCCTCGGTGTGCTGATATTCGTTGACGATTATTTCAACTGTCTGACGGTAGGCTCGGTAATGAGGCCGATAACCGACAAGCACAACATATCACGTTCAAAGCTTGCTTATCTTATAGATTCGACAGCCGCACCAATCTGCATTATCGCACCTATCTCATCGTGGGCGGCGGCGGTAAGCGGTACGGTCGAGGGCGTAAACGGAATATCACTGTTTATAAACACTATCCCGTATAATCTGTACGCATTTTTAACGATACTTATGGTAATATTCATATCGGTGAGCGATACGGATTACGGACCGATGAAAATACACGAGGATAACGCAAAGAACGGTGATATTTTCACGACAAAAAACAATACTTACGAGCAGGACGCACAGCCGGTGACCGAGCGTGGCAGGGTTATAGACCTTATACTTCCTGTTGCTGTGCTTATCGTGTTCTGCGTTGTGGGTATGATCTATACCGGCGGATTTTTCTCGGGTACGGATTTTGTGACGGCATTTGCAAACTGCGATGCGGCTTACGGTCTGTCGCTCGGCTCTATCTCGGCGCTGATAGTTATAATCGCATATTATATGCTCCGCCGTGTGCTGAAGTTCAACGAATGTATGGATTCTATCGCCGCAGGATTCAAGCAGATGGTGCCTGCGATACTTATACTGACTTTTGCGTGGACACTTAAAACGATGACAAACCACCTTGAAGCAGGCGCGTTTGTTTCGGGAGTGGTACAGAGTGCAACGGCGCTGAGCGTGCTTCTGCCTGTAATACTGTTCGTGGTGGCTATCGGGCTTGCTTTTGCAACGGGTACATCGTGGGGAACGTTCGGCATACTTATCCCTATCGTTACGAGCGTGTTTGATGCGGAGCTTGCGAATGTTTCGCAGACGGGAGAAATTCCGTCAATGGTCATCATCTGCATTTCAGCCTGCCTTGCGGGTGCGGTATGCGGCGACCACTGCTCGCCTATCTCGGACACCACCATTATGGCATCGACAGGCGCACAGTGCGACCACGTCAATCACGTTTCGACACAGCTTCCGTATGCGCTGACAGTTGCGGCGGTGTGCGTTGTCGGCTATCTGCTGTCGGGCTTTGTGCATAACGTATTCATAGTGCTTGGCTTCTCGGCGGCTCTTATGCTGGCGGTGCTGTTTGCAATAAGATTTTTTGTAAAGAGAAAAGAAGGCAGAGGCTGAGAAATGGCAACATAGAATTTGTCTGTGAACAGCTTGTCGGCGTTGAAAACGTGCGGTATAAAAAGATGTTCGGCGAATATATGGTTTATGTCAATGATAAGCCTGTCCTGCTTGTCTGCGACAACACGGTATATGTTAAAAAGCTACCCGAAATCGAAGAACTTATGTCGGGCGCTGAGTGCGGTGTGCCGTATGACAGCGCAAAGGAGCATTATATACTTGATATAGAGGACAGGGAGCTTACGGCAAAGGCGGTCGAGATTCTCGAACGGATAACACCTGTGCCGAAAAATAAAGCCAAGAAGAAATAAACCGGACCTTGCCTGCCGTGAATATATGCGGGCGGAGCTTTGAATGCCGAAAAAACTGTATATTAAAAATGACGCTACCTTGTCGGTAACATCATTTCAGACTGTCGAAAAACCTCTATCGTTGATAAAAATGGGGTCGCAGGGGCGTAGCCCCCGACAGGGTCTAGGGGCGGTAGCCCCAGTAATATAGCCCCTTTCCCGGGGAAAGGGGCTTGGGGATAGGGATTGAGGACAAGCACTTTTTTGAAAAAACATACTTTTCTACAAGCTGAAATGACGCTACCTTGTCGGTGACGTCATTTTTTATGCCTTATATTCACGGCTGAATTTCAGCCGCCTGCCTTTTCCGCATTGCGCTCCAGCTTACAAAGCCGTATATGTCATTTACAAAGAAAATCACAAAGCAGACTACGACCGAGATATAGCTTATATCGGTCAAGGCGGCGAGCGACCACAGGATTATAAGCACTATATCATTTGCGGCATAGGCGACAGCGAAGAAACGGTTGCGGCGGAATGTGAGATATACGGCGAGGAAGCTCGTTGTGACGGAAACGGTACTCGGAATCAGATTTGCCGTGTTGAAAAAGTCGAGTACGAAGTAGAAAACTACGGTGACAACGGCGGTGAGTATGAACATAAAGAGAACCTCGCCCCTGTGGATATGATTTACCTTTACCTCAGCCTTGCCCTTTGCAAACGGATTTCTTATCCAGCTTATAAAAGCGGCAAGCGCCATAGGTCCTGTTAGTCCGAGATAGGTTATCATCTCGCCGTAATAGGCAAAGGAGAAGGAGATTATCGCATAGAGTATGCTGAAAATCACGCCGAGAGCCTGTCCTATGGGGTTGCCCTTGGCATTGAGCAAAAGCGAGGTAGCGCCGATAAGCGACGCTATGACGGACAGTATCCCGTCCTTGCCGAACATAACGGCAGAGCCTGTTATCAGCACTAACGAGCCTATCCATAGTATTTTTTCAAAGGTTGTGAAGTAGTTGTTTAGTTTTCTGAGCATTATATCCTCCGTAAATTTACCGAAAAAGCACCGCAGGTACATCTTCAAAGACCTAACGATGTACTGACGGTGCTTTCGCATCTCTACCCGGTGGCAGAATTATTGTATTGTTTGTATTGTTATTTTAGCATAACGGTCGGGGGTTGTCAAGGAGTGTCCCGGTTTATTTATGTCTGTGTAACAAACGTTGCATTTTCGATTTTTTCGGGTACACTGAAAGTTGCGGTAGTCGGGATTTCATATGTTCCGCTGAAATTGCCTTTTTCAGCTTGCAAAGCAACATATTTGAGCATTTTGTTCTGAAGTGCGGTCATCTGTTCATCGGTGAGTGAGAAGCTGCCGTATATTTCGGTTCTTGCGGCAATTTCTTCTGCGGTTATGCCCGCTTCTTCAAGTTTGTCCATGGTGTTGTTGTATATATACGCAGGTGTGTATATCAGATCGTTTTTCATAATTGAAGTATTGTATGTGAATAAATTGAAGCATTTTTTCACATCGCCGGAGGCGATAGCTTCTATTTCTTCATCGGTGTATATCATATCTGCATATTTGGCATTCTCGCTTTCAGATGAAAGCTCAGTATAATATTTTTGAAGATCTTTCAATATTTCGTATACTTTATCATGATTCAATGAGTATTTTTTTACCACGTTCGGAAGATTCGGCATTTCGTTGATATTATAAGGTCTGTCTTTATTATCAACGGGATTGTCATTTTCTTCGCTCCATGTCATATACTCCTGAAATTCTTTTTCAGTGCATGATTCCTTAACAAGATTTTCAAATTTCTGCGAAAACAATCCCAGTTTGGATATTTCCTGAGCACCGTAAAATGCAGATTGCTCATCACCGCCGCCGTTTTGCTTGATATCAAGTGCGGGCATTATTTCTTCATGTATATCCAATTTAGTTTCGCTTTTGCCTGAGTTCGAGGCTGCTTCAACCTCAGAGGATTGAATAATATCAGAAGAGCTTTGCGATGTCTGCACTGTTGATTGGCAACCGCACATGGTTCCGAAAACAGTGAGCAACAGACCTGTGATAATGAGAGCTTGTAATGATTTTTTCATAAAATTACCTCCTTAATATGAATAGGTGAAATTGATGTTTTTGAAGAAAGCAAGCGGTTGAGTGTAGTCCAAAGAGTTTAAGGATTTCTTAACATCATAGTGTAGATGTGAACCGTAAGCCTCTCCGGTACAACCAACTTTTCCAATATAGTCGCCGGCTTTTACTTTATCACCTTCTACGAGATTGACAGAACCGTTTTTCATATGCAGATATCTGACAACATAACCGTTGTCCTGTTTGATTCTGACAAAGACTCCTCTGCCGTTAGTTCTGTCATAGAAAGAATCTAACACTGTACCGCTATAGCTTGCGTAAACAGGATAGCCATCTACGTTGCCGCTTGCATCAATTATATCTACGCCATGATGTTCTGTGCCATCGTCATACTTTGGAAATCTCTGCGATATATGAGTTGCCATATAGGGTGACTTAAACATATAAGACCAGTTTGTGGTCGGCTTTTTATATCCGCATTTTGCGCAGATATTTTCATTTACACTGTTATATATATGACCATGCACAGGTATCGGCATATATGTTACAAACGAACATCTTGTACAGTATATTTTTCTTTTTCCCTGAGTAGTACAATCAGGTGGTGTAACACAAGTGTCTTTGGTATTGTGCCCCAAAGCATCGGTATAATTATACTTTACAGTATAATCACAGCCTGATACTGTGCAGTAAGCAAGGGTATAACCTTTTACAGTACACTTTGGCGATACGACCTTAGATTTAGTATTGTGTCCTCTCGGATATATCATCACAGTGGATTTGTATCCGCACTTTTTGCATACTCTGTATTTAGAGCCTGTGGTGGTACACCCGGCGTTCTGAGTAATAATATACTCGCCGAATACGTGAGAGCATTCGGCATATACAGGATAGTTGGCGAAAGTTGCACAATTGAACATTATTGTGAAAATTAAAACAGCTTTTAATATATTTTTCATAATAAATCTCCTTTATCTATATTATATTAAACAAATTACAATAAGTCAATACAATTCAGAAAATTCAGTTAAACTTACAAAATATATGTCAAATTTTTAGATGAAATGTCAAAAACAGCCTGACGGATACCGATATCCGTCAGGCTGTTACATATGATTGATTTTTAATGTTCCATAATTTTTCCGTACAACTCGGGGCGGCGGTCACGGAACACGCCCCAGCTCTGACGCAGGTCACGGTTCTGCTCGTGGTCTATTACCGCTGTTATAACCGCCTCGTCCGTTCTGTCAGCCTCTGAAACTATCGCTCCCGTAGCATCGGTTATGAATGACGAGCCGTAGAAGGTCAGCGATGAGTCCTGATTCTGATTTTCTGGGGTAGGGTGAACGTACTCTGTACCTATCCTGTTTGCGGCGATAACGGGAACAAGGTTTGCCGCCGAATGACCCTGCATAGCCCTTCTCCAGTGGGGCATCGAGTCGCACTCCAGTATAGGCTCACTGCCGATAGCGGTGGGGTAAAGGAGCATATCTGCGCCCATAAGAGCCATACAGCGTGCCGCCTCCGGAAACCACTGATCCCAGCATATGCCGACACCGATACAGCCGAACTTTGTATTCCATACCTTGAAGCCTGTGTCGCCCGGTGTGAAGTAGAACTTCTCCTGATAGAAATGGTCATCGGGTATGTGGCTCTTACGGTATATTCCCATAAGCGAGCCGTCACAGTCTATCATAGCTATCGTATTGAAAAATGCGTTTCCGTGCTTTTCGTAGAAGCTGACGGGGATAACCGTACCGGTTTCCTTTGCGACCTGCATAAAACGCTTTACGGCAGGATTTTCTTCGGTTTTGTCGGCAAGATAATAGTAATCGTAATTCTTCTCCTGGCAAAAGTACGGAAGCTCGAACAGCTCGGGGAGAAGTATCACATTCGCTCCGTCCGATGCCGCCTGTCTTACCATACGCTCTGCCTTTGCTATATTTTCTTCACGGTCGTCACTGCAGCTCATCTGTACTGCCGCAACCTTGACATTACTTATCATAGGGAGTTTCCTTTCTGACAAATGATGGTATCTGGTGGGTTATGCAATGGATATTGCCGCCGCCGATAAGTATATCACGGGCGTATATCTGTATTATCTCACGGTCGGGGAATACCTTCTGTACTTCACTCTTTGCTCTGAGGTCATACTCTGTATTCTCGCCGCCGAAAGCAGGCATTACCACTGTCTTATTGCCTATATAAAGATTTACATAGCTTGCGCTGAGCGGGCTTACGGTATCTCTTGTAGGCTCGCCGTCAAACAGGTCAAGACCTTCGACTTCTTCCTCGGTCATATATATCGGATTTGGCATAGCGAGCTTTACAACGTCTATCTTTCTGCCGAGTGCGTCTGTGCTGTTTTCAAGCACGTCAAGGCAGGCACGGCACATCCTGTACTGTTCGCTCGTTTCGTCCTCGCACCACGATAAAAGCACGGTGTGGGGAGCGGCGAACACGCAGATATTGTCAACGTGTTCGTTTGTTTCATCGCCCAGTATACCGCCCGGAAGCCATATTACTTTTTTTGCGCCGAGACCCTCGCAGAGATTTTCTTCGATTTCCGCTTTGGATAGCTGAGGATTTCTTCCTGCGCTGAGCAGACACGCTTCAGTGGTAAGAATCGTACCCTCGCCGTCAGCACTTATACTTCCGCCCTCAAGAACGAAGTCGCTGAAGTCGTAAACATCGACATCGAGCATATCGCAGACCTTGCGTGCTATCTTGTTATCCTTGTCCCACGGGAAATAAAGCCCGTCAACAAGACCGCCCCACGCATTGAAATACCAGTCCACACCACGCATATCACCCTTATCGTTCACAACAAACTCGGGGGAAACATCTCTCGCCCACGCATCGTCAGAGGACATCTCGACAACACGGATATGAGGAGGGAGCATTCTGCGTGCGTTTTCATACTGTTCAAATGAGGCAAGAACGGTGACCTTTTCGCTTTTTGCGATGGCGCAGGCAACCTCGCAGAACGCTTTTTTTGCTTTTACTCCGCCGTACTGCCACGAATCCGGCCGCTCGGGGAATATTATTATACAGCCGCTGTGCGAGGAAAACTCCGCAGGCATACGGTAGCCGTCAATGAGCGGCGTTGAGTCGGAAATAATCTTCAAGAAAAGCTCCTTTTTGAACGCTTACAGATCTCTGCCGAGATCGAAAGCCTTTTCGTTTATCTCTATAACCTTTGCGGGTACGCACTTTTCAACTGCCTTTTTCCAAGCATCAAGCTCGATGCCGGGAAGTACCTTTGAAAGAACGCCCATAAGCACAACGTTAACGGCTCTTGCACTGCCGGCTTTTTCTGCGGCTGAGAGAGCGTCAACTGCGATAATGTTTATACCCATAGCCTTTATCTTGTCGATAATGCCGTCGGGATATTCAGCCGCACCCGTGATAACGGGCATAGGGCTTATCTTCTGTGTGTTTGTGATTATTGTACCGCCTTTTTTGAGATATGATACATAACGTGCGGCTTCAAGCTGTTCAAAGCTTACTATCATATCAGCCTGACCCTTTTCGATAACGGGGCTGTATACCTTTTCGCCGTATCTTATGTATGTTACGACAGAACCGCCACGCTGTGACATTCCGTGTACTTCGCTTACCTTAACCTCATAGCCTGCCGTGCCGAGAACACTGCCGAGTATACGGCTTGCAAGAAGTGTACCCTGTCCGCCAACGCCGACTATCATTATTGATTTTGTTTCCATAGCTATATTCCTTTCAGAGCTTATTCCTTGATAGCGTCAAACTTACAGAGCTGTTCGCACAGTCCGCAGCCTACGCACAGGGTATTATCGATAGTGATGCACTTGTCGCCTGAAACCAGTGCGGGACAGCCTATTCTCATACATGACTTGCAGTTCTTGCACTTGTCGGCATCTATCCGGAACGGAGGCTTGTGCTTTACAGTCTTGAGCAATGCGCAGGGCTTGCGTGCGATTATGAGCGAAGGCTCAGCCTTTGCAAGCTCCTCCTTTATAACTCTTTCGGTTTCGGCAAGGTCGCCTGGGTCTACAACTGTAACGCTGTTTATGCCGATAGCGTGAGCGAGTGCCTCAAGGTTAACAGCAGATGCGGGATCGCCGTATATGTTCTTGCCGTTTGCAGGGTTGTTCTGGTGACCCGTCATACCTGTAATGCTGTTATCAAGGACGATAACGGTAGAATTACTGCGGTTGTATGCAATGTCAACAAGGCTCGTGATACCGCTGTGCATAAATGTGCTGTCACCGATAACGGCTACTGCCTTGCCCTCGTATTCGCCCTTTCTGCCCTTGTTGAAGCCGTGCAGACCGCTTATGCTTGCGCCCATACATACTGTCGTGTCGATTGCACTGAGAGGAGCGGCGGCACCGAGCGTGTAACAGCCTATATCGCCGCTTACCATAACGCCGAGCTTTTTGAGTATGTAGAATACGCCTCTGTGGGGACATCCTGCGCAGAGTACGGGGGGACGAACGGGTATCTCGGCATCAAGAGTCTGCCATTCGTCATTTTCACCGAGAACGACCTGTCTTACTTTGCTCTGGAAGTATTCGCCCTGAAGGGTGAACAGCTCCTTGCCCTTTACGTCAATGCCGTTCTTGCGGCAGTGTGTTTCGATAACATCGTCAAGCTCTTCGATAACATAGAGCGTCTTTACCTTAGCGGCAAAGTCCTTTATCAGCTTTACGGGCAGAGGGTTTACCATACCGAGCTTTAAGTAGCTTGCCTTGTCGCCCAGCGCTTCCTTTGCGTACTGGTAGCAGATACCCGATGTGATAACGCCTATCTCGTCACTGTTCATCTCGACAGTGTTTATGCCCGATGTTTCGGCATAGTCGATAAGGTCGAGTGTACGCTGTTCAACTACAACGTGCTTCTTTATAGCGTTTGCGGGAACCATTACGTTCTTTGCGATATTCTTCTTGTATTCGGGGATAGCGTGGGGGATTCTGTCTGCTGTTGTTACAGCCGACTGAGAGTGGCTTACTCTTGTTGTAAGTCTTAAAATCACGGGAGTATCGAACTTTTCCGAAATCTCATAAGCGAGCTTTGCGTAGTCCTTGCACTCCTGCGAGTCGGACGGTTCAAGCATAGGAACCTTAGCGCCGATGGCATAGTGGCGTGAGTCCTGCTCGTTCTGTGAGCTGTGCATACCGGGGTCATCGGCTACTGCAAGCACCATACCGCCGTTTACGCCTGTGTAGCTTGCTGTGAAAAGAGGGTCAGCCGCTACGTTAAGACCAACGTGCTTCATAGCGCAGAAGCTCCTTGCACCTGCAATGCTTGCGCCTATTGCGACCTCGCAGGCTACCTTCTCGTTGGGCGCCCATTCACAGTACATTTCGTCTTCGGGATATTTTGACGAAAATTCGGTTATCTCGGTGCTGGGTGTGCCGGGGTAGCTTGATATAACGCTGACTCCTGCCTCGTAAAGACCTCTTGCGACCGCCTGATTACCTAACATTAATTCAGACATAAGATGTTTCCTTTCAAAAATGCAGGGACGGCATATGCTGTCCCGTGTGATGATACTGCCTCCGTTATAAATTCCGTGTCGGACGGGGCTGTCGATTTGTATTTGCCTTTATATTATACTACATTTTTGCCGGGATGTAAAGAATTTGTTGAAAATGTGCCGTAACTGCCGAATAAAATCGTTCCTGTACTGGAAATGGTACAGCAAATATGTTATTATATTAACGATAGTAAAAAGCGTATCTCGTTTTAAGGACATCAGGCTGTTGAAAAAATTCTTGTTTATTAAAAAATGGGGTCGCAGGGGCAGAGCCCCCGTACAGGTCGTCAGCCATTTGTGCCACTGCATCGTGCAGTGGCTTTGTGTGGCTGACTGCAAGCATCCTTGCTTGGACTAGGGGCGGTAGCCCCAGTAATATAGCCCCGGCACGGATGTCGGGCGTGTATGCCGCAAGGCTTTGCAGGACGCAAAGCCAACCAAGCATACACAGCCCTTCACCACGGGGAAGGGGTTTGGGGTTAGGGATTGAGAACAAGCACTTTTTTGGAAAAACAGACTTTTTCTACAAACTGTAACGGAGCATATCTGCCTGATATGCTCCGTTTGCTGTTATTATGCTTTTAGTTTGCGTTTGTCACAGCGGCAAGTCTTGTATAGTTGCTGTAGATGACCGTGTCGCCTAAGGTCTTGTATGCTCTTATGCGGAAGGTGTAGGTCGTGCCTGCCTTAAGATCGCCCGCTATAAAGCCTACAGTGTTATTTGTGTAGGTTCTTAACACTTCCGTCCATTTGCCGCCCTTGTACTGTTCAACGATATATCCTTCTGCGGAGTTGTTCTTTGCCCAGCCTATTATAAGCTCGGATGATGTCGCTGAGATTTTTCTGAAGGATGTAACGTTTGAAACGCCTGAGCTTTCCGCTGTTTTAGCGGCAAGTCTTACATAGTCGCTGTAATATGTTGTGCCGCCCGAAGCCTTGTATGCTCTTATGCGGAAGGTATAGGTCGAGGAAGCCCTGAGGCCTTTTGCGGTGCAGGATGTGTCCGCTCCGCTGTATATCTCGTTCCACTTACCGCCCTTGTATATTTCGACAGTGTAGCCTTCTGCCTTGTTGTTCTTGTCCCACGCAAGAGTGAGCGAGGAATCGGTTGCGTTTGTGCTTGTGAAGTTTGTGACATTATCAACCGTAATATCATCTGTGACCGCAGAATTGATAACGGTGAGAATAAATGTGTCTGTAGTGCCGTCGCTGAAGTGATATACTATTTCGTATTTGCCGTTATCAAGAGTCTGTGTAAACGGTGTGTTGAGCGTTACCTGACTGCCGTTCCACGAGTAGTCGGTATTGCTGTTAAGCGTTTTGTCACCGCAGGTTATCTTTGATATAGCCTGACCGTTCAGCACGAGCTTTGTAAGTACAGCCGCAGGAGCAGAGCCGTCAAATGTGCCTGTCTTGTCGATAAGGCGTGCACCCTCGGTTTCCTGTTCCTCGTTATAGAAGTATACATCATCGATCATATAAGCGCCTGTGTCGGCATTACCGCCGCGACCTGCATAGAATGCGACCTGTACGATACCCGTTGTGTCAAGCGTAGCAGAGGAAGATTGCCAGCTTGGAGCGTTGAATTCTTCAAAAGGTATCTTGATTGTTTTTTCACCGTAGAAATCTACAGCGAATTCTTTTTCAAAATAGTTGTCGTTCTTATCTTTGAACTGAAGCGTAAAGGTGTTGCCGCTGTTGTCGCCGGCAAGGGTTATACTGACGCCCTTGTACTGCGCTGCGTTACGCTGTGAAAGTGCGTGGTTTACGCCGCTGTATCCGTTGGGCAGGCTGACATTGTATTCAAAACGCATCGCTTTGCCGTTAGCGCTGTCAACAAGCGAAACCGTTATGTTGTTTCCGTTTGTATTCGGTGTATACGCACTGCGTAGCTGATGATCGTCTGTGTAGCTTTCAAAAGTATCTATATCCTCAAGTGCCGATGTGTCTGTTACGGTAAGCTGGAATTCACAATCCGCACCCTCATAGAAGTCGAACACGAGCGTTACATTGTCCTCGCTGAGAGATTTTATAAAGCTGTCAGAGAATGTGACTAAGCCGCCGTTATCGGTATAATCCGTACCTGCCGTGAGATATTTGCCGTTTACCGTTATGCCCCTGAATTCGCTTGTTTTCTTGTCATAGCCAACATTCACCTGCTTATAGTGACGCAGGTTCTTGTCAACTGTAGCGATATATTTATCGAGCGTCGGTGCGGGAATCGTCACATCGGTTACGTTTACTGTGAACTTCGGGCTGCTGCCTGCCGTGCAGTTAAGCGTGAACACATGGCTTTTAAGCTCCAGTGTTTTAAGATAGCTTGCCTTTATAGTTACGGAGTTGTTGTTTATCGTGAAGTCCTTGCCTTCTGTAAGCGCATTTCCGTCAAGGGTTATACCGCTTATTGCACCCTCCTTCATAGTTGCTGTTACCGTAAGGTCGGTATTGTCAGCTCTGTCGAAGCTCAGCTTGTCGCTTGCTATCGTGTTGACGTTATTCTTTGCCGTCATATTTGCGGCGTGCTTCATGATAAGCTGTCTTGTGCTTTCGGTATCTGTTCCCTCCGGACCGTAAACGGTATACTGGTCATAGTCGGGATAAAGTGCGCCGTCAATGTATGAGGCTATCATCCAGTAGTTTGTGCCTGCATATTCGACCGTATCGTAGACATTACCCTCAAGCACCTCAAACCACTGCTTATACTCGCTGTCACGGATTGTTCTATCTGTAAGACCGAACTCTTCGAGTATAACGGGCTTGCCAAGCTCCGCACAGGTTTCGCCGTGTATCTTAAACCAGAGCAGATCGTCCTGTCCTGTGCCTGTGTGCTTCATTCCCCACTGATCAAGATAAAGATGAGGAGTACCAAAGTCGAGCGTGTCGATCGTCATCAGTTTTTCAAAGTCAACGCCCTCTGCACCGTAAAAGGCATAATTGGATGTAGTATATTCGTTGTAATACCCGTAAGGTTTATTGTAAAAGCCCTCGTCGCCGAGCGATACCATGTGATTCGGATCGATGCTCTTTACATATTCGCTCATTTCCTTTGCCCAGTTATAAAGTATATTGTCCTTACACTGAGCGTCGGTATTGCATCTCGGCTCGTTTGAAAGCTCCCACGCAAATACGGAAGGCTCATCCTTCAGCTTTCTGTTTGTATACGGGTTCGTATGGTTCAGCAGACCGTTGACATAATCCTTATACCAGCCCTTGAGCGTTTCGTTTGTGTAGAAGTCGTCTTTTTTAAGTCCGGTTATGCCAAGCTCCTGCGCCCACTTTATATACTGACCCATACCGCCGAAAGCGTCCCAGTAGTTAGTAAAGGTGATAAGCAGCTTTATACCGTGCTTTTCGGCCTGATATAATGCATAGTCGAGCTTCTTTATGCCGTCTTCACCAAAGTTTGTTACCGGCTTACCCAGAGCCTTGTCGAAATACTGAAAATATATTCCGTCCTTTTCACCCGGGCCGTCATTGTTGTTTGTAAAAACCGGCTTTCCTTGGCTGTCTGTCGTACCTGTCTTGACGCCTACATCAAGGTTGCCCCAGACTCTGATAACTTTCAACCCCATTGCCTCTGCGTCTTTGAATACGCTGTCTACCGCCTCCTGCGATTTGAACGTTAGGTAGTAGCAGTTTGTGCCTGCATAGTAGAACGGGCTTCCGTCAAGCATGAATCTTGTTCCCTGCGTATACGCAAATCCGTTTGGAACTCCTGCCGCAGCATCTGTGCTTATTAAAAACACGGATACAGGTAAAGCGGTAAGCGTCATTGCCGTGGCAAGCGCCGTGCTTGCCAGTCTTTTCTTAAAACCTGTCATGATTTCACTCCTTCTGCTATTATTCTGATATAGCCTCCTGGTTTCTTAGCTTAACCTCATAATATCATGCTGCTTCATTTAAAGTCAACGGGTTTAACTAAATTTACTTAACAAAGTCAATTATTTCTGTGAATTTCACAACAGTTAAAAGTGATTTATGTGCATTTAATACAATTTAAAGTAGTATTTACACAAAATTTCGCCAAAGCGGAACTTAAATAACAGCTTTAACGGTCATTTAGCCTGTTTTTTAGTTACTTAATGTAACGTTTCGTGAAACTAACAAAATTTACATTTATAAGTTAAGTTAAAAAGAGGGAAACGGCTGTGTAACAGGCAAAAAAAGAGCGGCGGTTAATAAAACCGTCGCTCGTAAAGCCGTGATATTATTTTGTTGTCTGCACCGTTCTTACATTATCACTGTATATTGTCGAACCGTTTACGGTAAGATATGCTCTTACACGGCAGGTATATGACGTACCTGCGTTAAGATTCGTTATCTGGCAGGAGGTGACTGTGTTTGAGGTGGTTTTTGTTACAAGATTCCATTTCCCACCCTTATAGATCTCTACGATATATCCTGTTGCACAGCTTTTTCTTGCCCACGAAAAACGAATTGATGAGGCTGTGCTGTTTGTCTGCTCCCCAAGCTTTGCAACGGGGTTAAGACCTGTTGTAGCGGTGCTTTTCAGATATTCGCTGAATACGGTTCTGCCGTTTTTCCCCTTGTAGCTCTTTATGCGTACGGAATAGGTCGAGCCTTCCGCAAGACCTGTTATCTTACAGGAAAGCTTTGTGTTCGAGGTTGCACACAGCACCTGCTCCCATTTTCCGCCCCTGTAGATTTCTACTGTATATCCGTCGGCTGCAGTGTTCCTGCTCCAGCTGAGAGTTACCTGTGAAGCGGAATCCGCTTTATATGTAAGGCTTGTAACGTTGGGTATACGGGTGTCGGCTGAGAATGTAAGATAATCGCTGAAATATGTGGTTGCGGTTGTCTTTTTGAAGGACTTTATGCGCACTGAATATGTTGCATTTGCCGAAAGCCCTGTTGCTGTGCAGGTAAGGGTTGTGTTGCTTTTTGCATTTAAAATCTGCGTCCACTTACCGCCCTTGTAAATCTCAACGATATATCCTGTAGCGGCGGTATTCTTATTCCACGAGAATGTTATTGATGATGCTGTATTGCCGGAAGCCTTGAAGCCTGTAACGTTTGCTATCTTTGTGTTCACGTCAGCTTCAAGGTATTCGCTGAATGAGTACGCACCGTTTGCAAGGCGGTAGCACTTGATACGGGCTTTATATGTTGAGCCTGCCGCAAGACCCGTTACCTTGCAGGAAAGAGCAGTGTTGTTCTTTGTGGTAAGGACTGTATTCCACTTTCCGCCCTTATAGATTTCAACGACATATCCCGTAGCCGAAGCGACCCTGTTCCACGAAAGTGTAACAGAAGAAACGGTTGATGACTTTGCCGTAAGACCTGAAACACACGCAATTCTTGTAGTTGCCGCAATATTCGTATAATCGCTGCAGACAACAACACTGCCTGTTTTCTTGTATGACTTTATGCGGAATGAATAGCGTGTTTCGGGAGCGAGTGAAGATGCTGTGCACTGTAAGGTTGTGTTGCCTGTTGTCTTTAGAATCTGAGTCCATTTTCCGCCCTTGTACTGCTCGACAACATAACCTGTCGCATCGGCATTCTTATCCCATTTGAGCGTTATTGTCCTGCTTGTTGCAGCGGGGGCTGTGAATGTGGTTACATTGGGAAGAACAGTGGTTGCAACGGCTCTGATATAGCCGCCGTATTGAACGACAGAACCTGACACTTTACGCAGTCTTACACGGAATGTATAGGATGTACCGGGAGTAAGATTTGTGACGGTGAGAGCGCAATTGGCACTGCTGTCGGTCTTGGAAATCCGTACCCATTTGCCGCCCTTGTACTGCTCGACCTCATAGCCGCTGCCATCGGTTGACATTGACCACTCGAGCGTTATGAATTTTGGGTTTTGACGGGTTACTTTGAGGTTCTTGACATAGCCGAGAACGAGAATGTCGGTGTAGTCGGACTTGTAGGAAGAGCCGCAAACCGAGCATTTATGCAGGGTGTAGCCCTTTGCGTCATAGGTCGCATCGACCACGGTATCAACGTATTTATGACCCAACGGATCAAGCTCTCTTGTAAGCACCTTGCCGCAGACCGTGCAGCTGCACCGTTGCTCACCGGGTTTAGTACAGTCGGGATTTTTGGTTGTTTTCCAGGCGGTATAAGTATGGTTTCCTGTGGGGGCAACATATATTACATCTGTCTTTTTATCGCACTTCGTACAGTGGTGTGACTGCGAGCCTTGCTCGGCGCAGGTCGGCGCTTTGTCGAGCGTCCATGTCGATGAAAAGCTGTGTCCTGTGGCATAAGTGGTATCTTCGGTTCTGTAGGAATTGCAGAAGGCACAACGGTAAGTTATACTGCCGTCATTTGCACAGGCTTCCGACTTTATTGCATCGACCTTATAATCGTGATAAAGATTCGACTTCGGAATGGTATAAGTTTTCGACGAACCTGTTGAAAAATTGACTTTCAGTTCACCGTCACTTTCACAGGTGGGCTTTTTGGTAAACGTTCTGCCGGTCAATGTGCCTGATGTATCAACAAGCAGGTTTTGAATTTCGTCACTGCCTGTCAGCTTTTGTGAAATCTCTCCATCCGGACAGATTACAAGTATGATTTCAGCCCAGTTGAAAGCATCATAACTGAAAGATGTCACAGAGGCGGGAATGTTGAGCGAGATCAGCTTTGTTGTCTGGAAAGCTCTGGATTCGACAGTGGTAAGTCCGTTACCCTCGATTATTACATTGCGTAAATTTTTGCATGAAGCGAAAGCGGCATAGCTTATCTTCTTGACGGTTGCAGGGATTGTAATATCAACTATATGGTTGTTTCCGCAGAATGCGTCGCCGCCGATAACTTCAACGAAGCTTGGGATTTTTGTCATTGACGAACCTGTGGCGGAAACAAGCGTTTTGCCGTCCTTAGAGTAAAGGTCGCCGTTTATAGCCTGAAAATACTTGTTGTTGCTGTCAACGGTGAATTTAAGGCAGTTGTTGCCTGAAAATACATCATCGGCAATTTTATTAACCGAGCTTGAAATAGAAATGCTCTGTATGCGCTTTGTGTAAACGAAAGCGCCACGCCGGATCTCGGTAACGGTATTGGGTATGGTTATCTTTGAAACACCGATACAGCCTCTGGTAAACTCTTCTGCTATTACCTCTATCTTGTGACCGTCGATATATCCGGGGATATTCATAACAGTCTGTGTAGCCTTGTCATAGCCTTTTACCTCATCGTCAAACTGTATCCACGAATAAACGGCGTATTTGTTTTTTGAGATCTCTTTATAAAGGAATCGTGAATTCAACTTCTGTGAAATGAAAGTTTTCTGACCGAGTACGTCGCCGCCGATATAAAGCAGATAAACCGATCCGTCACCGAGCCTTACCGCAGTGGTCATCATTGAGGAGGCTTCCTTCATCGGTATCTCTTCATTTTCACTGTACGCATATCTTGTTTTTGCGGTCAGACCGACCTCGCCCAGCATATAAACGGCGAGTTTTGCACTGGCAGAAGGATTGCCCGAACCGTTCAGCACCATAAGATACGGATCGGAATTGCTCTTGTCGTAAGTGAACGACGCCACATACGCCGCAACCTTATCCATCTTGGAAACGTCCGCAATGCCGTTGGGTATGTTCTTGGCGATATAGTCGGCGATTATCTGCTGTGCCTGCTCACGCTGTGCTTTTGTTGCAGAATCAAAAACGACCTCAATATCTTCCGTTACCACGTCGGATACATCGGGAACATAGCTGTTTGCCGATACAGCAACAGCCGAGAGCGATACAATAACCGCAACAGACGCTATCACCGCCGGTATTTTCTTGAAAATGTTCATTTCTTCTTATCTCCTGATTTTCCTTATTTTATAACGTCAAACGTTATTTATGACTTTTCTTTTTCCCCTGCGACCCCGTACTGCTGGAACCCTTCCCACTCTGAGCCGTTTCGTAAAAATCGGCTATCAGCTTCATCAGCTTGCCGTCAAGCTCGTAGTATATCTGCTTATCGACCTTTTCGCTGAACAATTCTCTTCTATTCTTGTTAGTCCTTTGATTTTTCGGATAGGTCGTTTCAAAAAGCGTGTCAAGCTGTGCCTTGTGCTTTATCGCTCTGTCGCTGTCAAGAGAGTTGTGACCCTTGTTCTTTTCGGTTATAAGAGTGATATTATCGTTTTTTTCAACGTTTGCAAGCACGCTGTTTTTAAGGCTTATCGTCTTATCGTCTGTGCTGTGCAGTATAAGGAACTTAGTGCCGTTTGCGGTTGCTTTCGCTATTCCTGCGTGTGCTGTATAGCCTGCCGCCTTGCCGTATTTCATACGCTCGTACAGCTTTATATAGGCTCTAAGGATATATATCCATCTGCCCATCATAGCAGAGCCTTCTTCAAGCACCATTTCGCTTGTTTGGTCAAATCCGCTTTGTACGAATACAGCCTTTATGTCATAAAGATGATAGCAATGCACAGCAGATACCGCATATCCTCCCCAGCTGTGACCGAACAGATACAGCGGAAGCGTGTTTGTCTTTGTAACATAACTCAGCGCCGCATCAAGATCCTCCGCCGACTGAGGAAGCCCACGCAGTGACTTTCCTCCGCTTAAATGACTGCCGCTGTTGTCAAAGGCAAATATCTTGTATCCCCGTCTTGCAAAATACGCTATTTCGGGCAGATAGCTGAGCTGACCGTCAAATATGCCGTGCGAGAAAACTATAAGTCCCCTGAAGCTGTCATAGCTTTCATCGTGGTAGTAAAACCCCGTGTATTTATAGCCTCGCTTTGACGGGAATGTTACCGGCTCATTTACAAGCCCCTTATAATCGTTAAGGTCGGGCAGATGTGCGGAATCGTATATCTCGAACCGCTTTCCGAAAACGCTCTCATAAAGTATAGCGGACAGCAGAAAGGATATTATCATTATCAGCAGTACAGCACCGAGAATGATTCCGGCGACCGACAGCACCGAAAGAAAAACCTCCACCTGTTTTCCTCCTTATGCCTTTTTTATACGCTTGCTGTTCTTTTCCCAGTGTTCTATAATTCTTGTCTGACCACGTTCCACCGCAAGAGAATCCGCAGGAACGTTCTTCGTGATAGTCGAGCCTGCCGCAGTAGTCGCATTATCCCCGATAGTAACAGGCGCTATCAAATTTGTGTTACAGCCGATAAATGCGTTGTCGCCTATTGTGGTGCGGTACTTCTTTATACCGTCATAGTTTGCCGTTACACAGCCGCAGCCGAAGTTTACGCCCTTGCCCACATCGCTGTCGCCGACATATGTAAGATGTGCTATGCAGGTGTTTATGCCGATTTCGGAGTTCTTGACCTCTACAAAGTCGCCTATCTTTACGCCGCTGTGCAGATAAGTATTCGGACGCAGATGTACAAACGGACCTGCCTTAGCCTTGCTGTCTACCTTGCTCTCGTGCGCCTGTACGTTGTTAAGGATAACGTTATCCTCTATAACGCAGTCGGCTATATAGCTGTTAGGACCTATCTCACAGCCGTTGCCGATAACCGTTTTTCCCTTGATTATCGTATTCGGAAGTATAACCGTATCGTGACCGATCTTTACATCCTTACCGATTATGATTCCGTCCGACAGAGGAATATCCACACCCTCGTCCATAAGCTCAGCGAGCTTTCTCTTTCTTGCGACTTCATTCAGTGCGGCAAGCTGACTGCGGCTGTTTGCACCGAGTACAACGTCCGTGCTGTCCGCCGTGTATACGCCCTTCTTTTCGGCAACGGCAACAGTATCGGTAAGATAATATTCGCCGGCGGCATTGTTGTTGCCGAGCTTATCTAAAAGTCCGGACAGCTTTTCCGCCTTGAACCAGTAGATACCCGAGTTTATCTCTCTTACCTTTGCCTGTTCGCTGTCGCAGTCCTTCTGCTCAACGATAGCCTTGAAAGTATCGTTTTCCTTTATTATTCTGCCGTAGCCTGTGGGATTATCGACAATAGCGGAAACTACCGTAACATCGTTACCGCTGTTTTTGTGATACTCATAAGAGCCTGTTATGGTGTCTGCGTCAATGAACGGAGCGTCACCGCACGCCACCAGTATATCCGCATTTTCAGCCTGTGCCTTTTCGATAAAAGATTTTGCCTGCATTACTGCGTGACCCGTACCGAGCCTTTCCTTCTGCTCAAATGCGGGGTATTCGCCGAGCGTATCAAGATAAGCCGTTACCTGCTCCTTGTGAGCGCCGACTATAACTGCGGTATTGTCAACTCCGGCCTGCTTTACAGCGTCAAGCACCCAGCGGAGCATAGGCTGAAACAGCACTTCGGCAAGAACCTTCGGCTTGTCGGATTTCATCCTTTTGCCATCACCTGCGGCAAGTATTACTGCGTATTTTTTGTTATCCAAAGTAAGTCATTCCTTTACAGATTTTTAGTAATTTATCGTGTGGCATAAAACCGCCATAATAATATTATTATCGCACATTTATCCGTATTTTTCAAGTGCTTTTTAAAAATAATTGCTTTTTTCATTTCACTGTGGTAAAATAAACGATATAGACGGCTTTGAAATGCCGTTTCTGACTGTCGAAAAACCTATATGATTTTTGAAAATGGGGTCGCAGGGGCGGAGCCCCCGACAGGGACTAGGGGCGGTAGCCCCACACTCAGCCCCGGCACAGACGCCGGGCGTGTATGCCCAAAGGCTCTGCACGATGCAGAGGCAACAAAGCATACACAGCCCTTCATCACGGGGAAGGGGTTTGGGGTTAGGGTTAGAGAATTTGCTCTATTTTTTATAAAAACAGACTTTTTCTACAAGCTGAGACAGCATTAAAATGCCGTTTTCACGGCACTGCAATAATTCTATTCTGAAAGGACAGCAAAAATGGCTGAAACTTATATATCCATCGAAAAAATACGCTCACTCGCCGAGGTCGGCACAATAGACGAGTTTAAAGACAGTACGGATATGAATGAGATATTCGCCGCCTGCGCTATCGCAAGCAAGGAATACCTCGGTCTTATCCCTTATGACGAACAGCTTACCGCCGCCGCAGAGCTTACAAAGGGCAGAATAACCGAGATGAAAACGGGCGAGGGCAAGACGCTTTGCGCCGCATTTGCCGCAAGCTATATGGCGAAAAACGGTCACAATGTCAGAATACTCACCTTCAACGATTATCTTGCAAAGCGTGACAGCGAGTGGATGAAGCCGATATATGACGCACTCGGCATAAGCTCGGCTTGTATTTTACATTCGACAGATATTGCAGACAAAAAAGAGCTGTATAAAAATCAGATAGTATATATAACCGCAAGAGAGGCAGGCTTTGACTTTTTGCGTGACTTCGTTGCGAATACGCCCGAGGACTGCGTGCAGACGGATTTCGACTTCTGTATAGCCGATGAAGCGGACAGCATGATGATAGACGAGGCAAGAGTACCGCTTGTAATAGCAGGCGAAACCGCCGTAAAGCCCGATGAAAAGCTGCCCGAGGTATACGAGTTTGTCAAGGATTTTGACAGCAGTATGTATGAGATAAACGAGGAGCTTGGCACTATCTACCTTACCGAAAAGGGCGAGGACAAGTGCGAGGAGCTTATAACGGACGGCTCAGGGCTTTATGACGAGGAGAACAACGAGCTTCTGATACGCATTACGGATTGCCTTAAAGCGTGCTTCCTGCTTAAAAAGGACGTTGATTATATCGTCAAGGACGGCAATATAAGAATAATAGATGAGTTCACAGGCAGAGCGGCTGAGAACCGCCGTTATCCCGGCTCGTTACAGCCTGCGGTCGAGCTTAAGGAGGGCATCACCTGTACGAGCAGGGGCGTTATTATGGGCGTTGTGCCTATGCAGTTCTATCTGCGCCGTTATCCGCTTCTCAGCGGTATGACCGGTACTGCGAAAAGCTCGGAGGACGAGTTCTGGCAGTTATACGACCTTAAGGTAACCGTTATACCTACCCATACGCCCTGCAGACGTGTCGATCACCCGTATGAAGTATATCTCACAAAAGCGGCAAAGGACAACGCAATTATTGATTGCATAAAGACCGCCCACGCAAAGAATCAGCCTGTGCTTGTCGGAACGTCAAGCATTGAGCTCAGCGAGGAGCTGAGCGGTCGTCTTGCGGCGGAGGGTATCACCGCAAACGTACTAAACGCAAAGAACGATGAGCTTGAAGCCGAGATAATAAAAGAAGCCGGCAGACCCGGCGCTGTCACCATATCAGCCAATATGTCGGGCAGAGGTGTTGACATAAAGCTGGGCGGCGCTGACGAATCGCAGAAGGACGAAGCTGTAGCGGCAGGCGGACTGCTGATACTCGGCACATTTATGAGCGAGAGCGAACGAGGCGATATGCAGCTGCGCGGCAGAAGCGGCAGACAGGGCGATGTGGGCGAGAGCCGTTTCATAATTTCTCTTGAAGACGAGATTATGACAAAATACGAGATAAAGAAGTTAATACCGAAAAGGCATTATCCTACCGCCGAAACGGGCAGACCGATTGACGATAAGATTGTACTGCGTGAGGTAGACCGCATTCAGCGTATAGCACAGGGTGATACGCTCGAGTTGCGTAAGCGCCTGCTTAAGTTCACTATGATAGGCGAAAAGCACCGTGACGCAGTGTTCGGCAGAAGAAGAGCATTCCTGACAGGCGAGTCTGAGGTCGATATATGGCAGAACGAATTTGCCGATGATTACAGCACAGCCGCACAGAAGTTCGGCGAGGACAAGGTAAACGCCCTGCAGAAGCGTGTCATATTACAGGTAATAAACGAATACTGGAGCGATTATCTCGATTACACCTCCTATCTGCGTGACGGTATCCATCTCACGAGAATAGGCGGCAAGAATCCTGCCGACGAGTATAACATAACCTGCGAGGAATTTTTCTCAGGTATGGAGGAGCAGGTGATAGATACTATGGGCGAGCGGCTTCAGACGCTTCTCAGCCTTGATAATATAGACGATTTTGTTATAAATACTCCGACAGAGCTGTGGACATATACGCTTAACGAAAGCGGAGAGGAACTGCTCAAAAAGAGCTTTATCGAAACGGCGCTTTCCGAGGAGGAAGAAGAGAGCTATTACGATAACGGCGATGACAGCGACAGCAGGGACAAAGACGAAACGGAAGAACAGACAGACGAAAAGCCGGCAAAAAAAGGCTTTTTCGCAAAATTATTCGGTAAGAAGGATTAAGATATAATGGCAGACTGCATAGCGGCAATATCAACACCTATGGCAAGCGGCGGTGTTTCAATGATAAGAATATCCGGAGCGGACGCACTTAAAGTTGCGGCAAAGGTGTTTATACCGAAGTACCCAGTGCGTGATATTGAAAAGATGGACGGCTATACCGCCGCATACGGAGATATTACGGCAGACGGTACAAAGCTCGATGACGGAGTGCTTTTAATCTTCCGTGCGCCCCACAGCTATACCGGAGAAAACACAGCCGAGATAACCTGTCACGGCGGCATCCACGTTACCAAAAGGGTACTGCAGGCGGTATTATCGGCAGGAGCGGTAATGGCTCAGGCAGGCGAGTTTACAAAGCAGGCACTTGTAAACGGCAAGCTGTCGCTGACAGAAGCCGAGGGTGTAATTGACCTTATAAACGCAGGCAACGACCAGCTTCTTTCCTGTGCGAGAGCGCAGACGGACGGCGCATTATACCGCAGGATAGAGGCACTGTGCGAGGAGATAATAGCTATTACATCGGAGATAGCCGTATGGATAGATTATCCCGACGAGAGCGAGGACGAGGACGAAATAGCAAAGGCGGACTGGCTGAAAAGCGTCACCGCCGTAAAAGAAAATATCGACAGCCTTATAGCAACGTACGACTGCGGAGAGATACTCAGAAACGGCATCGCCACAGCCATAGTCGGAAAGCCCAACGCAGGAAAGTCAACGCTTATGAATCGGCTTACAGGCGTACAGAAAAGCATAGTGACCGATATTGAGGGTACTACCCGTGATATAGTCGAGGATACGGTACAGCTTGGCGATATAATGCTGAAGTTAGCCGATTGCGCAGGCATAAGGGAAACAGAAGATACTGTCGAGAACATCGGCGTACAGCGTATGATAGAACGTATAGGCACGGCACAGCTTATCCTTGCGGTATTTGACGGCTCAAGAGAGCTGTCCGATGACGACAAGCGGCTGATAGAGCTTCTCCACGGCAAGACGGTAATCCCCATAATAAATAAATCCGACCTTGAAGCAAGGGCGGACACGGCATTTATAGAAAGCGAACTCGGTAAAGCGGTAATAATCAGCGCAAAGACGGGTGGCGGCGCAGACGAGCTTGAACAGGCGATAAAACAGCGTTGCGGAATAAGCAATCTTGACGCAGGCGCAGGCTTCCTCGCAAACGAGCGTCAGCGGCAGTGCGCCTTATCGGCACAGGCGGCGGTCGACAGAGCATACAACGCACTTCACGGCGGCATGACCGCAGACGTTGCAGGGCTTGAGCTTGAAGCGGCGCTTAGCAGCCTTTATGAGCTTAGCGGCAAGACCGCAAGCGAAGAGGTAATAGACAGAATATTTTCACGCTTCTGCGTGGGAAAATAAGAGTAATAAAGGCGGTACTCATTATACGAGTACCGCCTTTCAGTTTGCCGAAAAAACCATTTTTATTAAAGCTACACAGTGAAATATATCGCCAACACCGCTTAAAATACTTCCCTTGTCGATAAGGCATTAATAATTTCGTGAGTGTATCAGTGCAACTGCTCTAACATTGACTTTTCAAAAAACGCCACTAACCTGAGATATATGTACTAACCTGCGGACGTGTAGCGTTAAGCGTCCCTGCATTGACAGGATATACAATGTTCAGGTGGTTATTCGAGTTTAGCCAACACCCCAGCGGGGTAAGGGTATGGGTAAGGAAAGAGGGAGCCAAGAGGGAGAAAACCTAAGGGACAGGGTATAGGGCTGAGCACTTACCTTTGGCAAGTGCTCAATCGTTTCGCTTTGCTTCACTGCGGCAGTCCAGCGGAGCTTTAGCGGAGTGCACGAGCCTTGCGTAAGCGAGGCTCAGACTCTCCCTGATCCCTTTGGTTGTCTCCCGCGTGAATAGCAGCAACGTTATTAAATGGAATAGCGAACCCGAGAAGTGCTATCCTACAAAAAGCACTATCCCCCTTGCCATATGAACGCTTTGTTGGCTTTGCGTCCATGCAAAGCCTTTGGGCGTTCAACTTCGGGCATCCATGCCCGCCCTCGAAAAAGGGAAGGTGGCACGGCTGATAAAATTTTATGGCTTGCTGTACAGTATTCAGATAGTCCTGCCTTTACGATTCTGAAACTATTCCGAGCCGTGACGGTGGGGATTGTTAATGCCTTAGAAGCTTTTATGATAGCACTTCTATCAATTTCAATATCTTACGCCCCGCCCTAACCTTTCCAAAACCGCACTATCCCGCCCACTTTTCGTAGGGTGATGGGCTGTGTGTGCTTTATTTGTTTCGCATCCTTGCGAAACTTTGGGCACACACGCTAAGGCATCCTTGCCTTGCTAGCTCCTCCCGTTGCATCGATCCTCTCCATTTCTACAACCTTTGCAAAAGAACACTTATCACTTGCCTTGCTTGCCCCTCCCGTTGCACCGAACCTTTCCATTCCCACAACCGTTGCAAAAGGACAACAACCCTTCGCCCCGCATAACCTTACAAAACCGCACTATCACCCTCGCTTTTCGTAGCGTGAGCGTCTATGTGTGTTATATGGCTTTACATTCGCACTATCACCCTCGCTTTTCGTAGGGTGAGGGTCTGTGTGCGCTTTTTTGGTTTCGCATCCGTGCCTCGTCAGCCATCAGCGTCGCTGCGTCCTGCAGCGACTAAGTGTGGCTGACTTTAAGCATCCATGCTTAAAACTTTGGGCACACACGCTAAGGCAAGGATGCCTGAAATGAATGTCAAAGGCTTTGCCTCCCTGCAATTGTAGTCGCAAAGCCAACAAAGCATTCTTATAGGGATATGGAATCCACTCTATTTTATAAAAAACAGACTTTTTCTACAAACTAAAGCTGTCCCGGTACAGAGCGTGACATTATAAATCCCGACGAAATTATCGGTTACGGAAACATCTATTCGGATGGGCTGTACTACTGGACTGATGTTTTTATAAATTATGTAGACAAATACAATGTTCCTGTTCCGGCTGAATTCAGAAAGCGTATAATGAGCAATTACGAGTCAAGACGTAAACGTCATATGTTACTCAGAATGGTGAACCGTCTCGAAATATACAATGAGGCGGCTTATGACAAACGGTACAGAGTGTGTATTCACAGAAACGGTCTTATTGAATACAGAGATTTGTTCCAAAGCAATGATGACATTCTGTTTCGGATAAATAAAGAAACGGCAGGTCATATTATTAACCCGGCGGCTTCTGAATTGTTTTGCTATGATTCCGATAATCACGGTAAAGCACTTATTGACGGATACCACTGGAAACTGACTTTTATGCAAAACGAAAGAATCATTGATATAATCGAGGGAACAAACGGAGAGGATAACCGGAGATATAATCAAATAAAGTCGGTAATAGAATTTGCGGAACGGTTTATTCCATATGACTTAGGTTCAGCTTATATGTGTATAAATTAAAAGCACTTTAGACTTCATAATATATCAACAAAGTTCGGTAAGAATCCGGCAATCACTCTCACTATAGTTGAATTCTTCTCAACAAACGAGCTATAGACAAATCTGCTGAAATCGAATATTATTATAGCAGGAGCTCCAAATGAACAGTACGGAGGAAAACACTATGCTAAATCTAGGGCTTAAACTTGGCGAAAACCTAAAGAAATTCCGATTACAGCGTGAGCTTACACAGGAACAGCTTGCTGATGTTCTAGGTGTGTCGGCACAGGCAGTGAGCCGCTGGGAGAACGGAACGACTTATCCCGATATAACGCTATTGCCGACTATTGCGAGCTACTTTGAAATTACTCTTGACGAGCTTATGGGAATGGAGAATTGGAGGAGCGAGGAACAGCTAAAAGAATTGCTCAGACAGCTTGAAGAGAATGGCTCAAAGGGCTTGATCTATGAGAATATTCTGCTACTGCGTGATGCGGTAAAAACCTATCCTACAAATTATGAGCTTCAATTCAGGCTTGTCAATCAACTGGCATTCTGTGAATACAAAGACGGTCGGGGATTGTCCGAAGAAGAAAAAATCAGCTTCAATCGTGAGGCTGCCGAAATAGGAAATCGTATTTTATCGCATTGCACAGACGGTGCGATTATTAACCAAACAACTCAGCAGCTTTGCTATATCTATTCAAGTCTCGGAGAAAAGGAAAAGGCGATTGAATACGCTAAGAAGCTTCCCAATATAGGATGTACCGATACAGTAGTTCTCGGGGATTTATATGAGGGAGAACAGCAGAAAACACATCTGAAACGTGCAATAAAGTGGTATACAAGTATATTTTGGTGTGCGTTAATAAATCTGGCTGACCTCGGATACAGGAATGAAACTATGTCCGATGCGGAAAGAATAGAAATAATGAAAAAGGCGCTTGCGATTCTTGAACTTGTATTTGATGACGGCGATTATCTTAATTACAGCGGTACAGTGTCAATTACGCATAGGTATATTGCTGATCTGGCTATGTCTGAGGGCGATTATGAGCTCGCGTTATCAAGTCTTGAAAAAGCGGCTCAATTTGCTGTAATGTCAGATACGCTACCCGAAAATGCACGGCACACATCTCTGCTTGTAAATAATCTCGAATATGGTCCGTTCAATACTATCAAGAATTACGATTTCACGGACTGCAAGGAATTGTACGATAAAATGCAGGCGGACAGATATAACGCTATCCGTGATGACAAGCGGTTTATTGCTGTTCTTGAGAAAATCGGCAGATATTGTTGACAGTCCGAACAAAGAAGTAAAATATAACGGGTATTGGTAAAATGCCGATACCCGTTTTCTATGCTTATTGCCTGTCGATTCTCACATCATACCGCCTGAGCCAATATTCTATCTGCAAGAGATATGCGAAAATCTGCGGCGAGGTCATAAGCTGACCGTACCAGTTGCCCTCAAACAGTGTCGGATCGTCGCACCGAATATAGCCCTTCTCACAACCATTGTAAAAGGACAATAATCCCTCGCCCCGCACCAACCCTCCCAAAACCGCACTATCCCTTGCTTTGCACCATCACACTTGCCTCCCTTGTCAAAGGGAGGTGGATTGACGGCAAGGCACAAGCCTTGATATTATTGCTTTCTGCTTGCAATATGCCAACCATTTTTATGTTGCAAACTTTTTTGCCGTCAAGACGGAGGGATTGCTTTACACCCACCAACCTCTCCATTCCCACAACCCTCTCAAAAAGCACATCAACCGCCTCGCCTCGCACTATCACCCTTGCCTTTAAATGAACGCTCTGTTTGTTTTGCTTCCCTGCAATTGTGGTCGCAAAGCCAACAAAGCATTCTTATAGGGATATGGAATCCACTCTTTTTTATAAAAAACAGACTTTTCCTATAAGCTGAAACGGGTATCGGCATTTTACCGATACCCGTTTTCTATGCCTATTGCCTGTCAATCCTCACATCATACCGCCTGAGCCAGTATTCTATCTGCAAGAGGTAGGCGAAAATCTGCGGCGAGGTCATAAGCTGACCGTACCAATTCCCCTCAAACAGTGTCGGATCGTCGCACAGCCATAACAGCTTTTCACGGCTGACGATCTCGGTAAGGCGGCAATCCTTGTCGGCAAGCACCGCCCTCATCCTGTGGATAACCTCGGCAAGATAGGTCGGGTTGTGGGTCTTGGGATAAGGCGATTTCTTGCGCCAAAGCACATCGTCGGGCAGTATGTCTTTCATAGCACGGCGGACAATGCCTTTCTCCCTGCCGCCTGCCGCCTTTATCTCCCACGGAATATTGAAAGCGTAACGGGCAATCCTATGGTCGCAGAACGGCACCCTGACCTCAAGTCCGTGAGCCATGCTCATCCTGTCCTTGCGGTCAAGCAGGCATTGCATAAACCAATAGAAGTTCAGCATGAACATCTCACGCATACGTCTGTCCTTGCGGCTGTCGGTGTCGAGATATTCGGTGTTCTTAAGCGTTTCGTTACAGCAGAAGTTGACATAATCATTCGGGTCGATGTCGCCCAGTATCCCGTCGCAGAGCAGACCCGCACGGGATGCGGTCGAGCAAGCCCACGGGAAGCCCGGTTTGTAGAGAATTTCCTCGTTGTGATACCACGGATAGCCGCCGAAGATTTCATCGGCGCACTCGCCGCTGAGAGCGACAGTGAAGTTGCCCTTGATAGCCTTGCAGAACAGGTACAGAGAGCTGTCCACGTCTGCCATTCCCGGCAGGTCACGGGCGTAGGTTGACAGCTCCAGAGCGTCGGTCAGAGCAGGCGTATCGACCTCGACATTGATGTGCTTAGAGCCGATGAACGCTGACATTTTCCGTATCCACGGTGCATCCATATCGGGCTGGAATTTACTGCTGTGGAAGTTCTTGTCGTTGTCCTTGTAGTCGATAGAATAGGTGGTGAGCTGTCTGCCGTTTTGTTCAAATTCTTTGGCGGCAACGGCGCTTATGATACTGCTGTCAAGACCGCCCGAAAGCATTGTGCAAAGCGGAACATCGCTGACAAGCTGGCGCTTTATGGCATCGGTCAGGAGGTAGGCTATGTGCTGTTCGGTTTCCTCGGCGGTTTCCTTATGGGGAAGGGCGTGGAGCGACCAGTAGGTGCGCTTTCTGAGGCCGCATCGGCAGTACATTGCGCACTCGGCAGGGCGAAGCTCCCTGACCCCTTTGAAGATGCCGCTTCCCGGCTTTCTCGCAGGACCTAAGAGCATTATCTGAGCGATGCCGTCACGGTCAATCACCGGCTCTATCATAGGGTGGGCGAGGAGCGTTTTTATCTCGGACGCAAAGATAAGACCGCCTGCGTATTCGTAGTAAAACAGCGGCTTCACGCCGATTCTGTCACGGGCGAGGAAGAGCTGTTTTTCCTTTTCCTGCCACACGGCAAAGGCGTATATTCCGTTGAGCTTGTCGAGGCACGCCTCGCCCCAGGTGATGTATGCCCAGAGCAGTACCTCCGTGTCGCCTGAGGAGGTGAACGAAATGCCTGTAGATTCAAGCTCAGAGCGGATTTCGGCGGTGTTGTAAAGCTCGCCGTTATAGACGATAGTGTAGCTGTCGAGGGCGGTTTTACGGGTCATCGGCTGGGCGCTTCGGGCGGGGTCTATGACGCTAAGGCGGCGGTGGGCGAGGGCACAGTTATCATCTGTGTAGAAGCCGCCGCTGTCGGGGCCTCTCGGAACCATTGTCTGAGCCATTCTACGCATTATTGCGGCGCTGTCGCACAGCCTGCGGCAATCTATCCAACCTGCTATTCCACACATTAAAAATCACCTCATTATGTAAATTTATGGCACATTATGGTTGATACAAGAGTAGTATATGCTTTGAAAATAATTTCCGTGAATGGAAATATCAAGGTGATGATTCGATTACGATAAAAAACTGCGTTTTTCCGCATTACCAAGGGGTTTTGGCGGAACAGACAGAATACGCACAGGTTGATGAATTGTGATGAATTTGAGAATTGAGGGTAAGGCGGGGATTTTTGTGCCAGATTGCGATTACTTGTATATATTATGAATCAATAATACAATATCTGTTAAGGCTAATCAATCGAGGTTTTCGAAAGAGATGAAAAATCGGATATAGTTATTTGATACTTGACAGATATTGTACACGGTGATATACTTAAATAAAATCAATAAAAACATTTATAGTGAATGATTGCGGAGAAAAATATGTACAAAGTGATAAATTACAATTTATGTATAGGAGGACTTTCTAAAAGCACCTCTGTAAGTGATGCACAAAATTTTTCGGTAAAATTCAATATGGTAATAAAGGCATAGTCTGCGATAGGCGGACTGTGCTTTTTTGTGTTTAAATTTTATCTAAAGGAGAGCGTTATATGAAACAACAATTGTTCACAACGGACAATGCTGTAAATACCGAGTGTGCGGTAAATATAAAGCGTCGCAGTATACTGCTTGCAATGGCGGCGGGCATACTGTCTGTACTTATTCTGCTGGCGACGGCTATGCAGCTTGTTATTTCGGCGGATGCGGACAGGTACAGCGGATATTCTGATGATTGCAGAAAATTTATGATGGATTACATGAAGGAGTCATCATCGTATGATACACTTGTCAACAAGACATATATGCCATACAGAAATTATGTGGAAACTATTGGCAGGGATACTGCGTTTCAAGCCGAGATGAAAGCTTGGGAGTTAGCTACTCTAGATCTTAAGAGTGCGGCTATACAAGTTACAAACAGTAAAGAATATAAATATCATCTCGGTATACTTATGGATATTCTTTCTGATACAACGCAGAATTCGGACTTTATAAGTTCATTGAAGAATATGGCGGATGCGTGCCATGTATCCACTACAAAAGCTGCGTTGAAGTTCGGAAAAGAGTATAACGATCTGAATATGAAGCTCAATCCGCAGGACGCTAAAAAAATTGCCGCCGAGCTTTCTGATATAAATACCATAAGCAGCTATATGAGCGTTGCGGGTGATATTTCTGACCTGATAGAACAATCAAAAAATCTTGATGATTTGTTAAATAAATTAAGTCAGGCACAGGTTATATACGATCTTACCATCGGTTATGCCGATATGATGCAGGATATGTATAACAGATGTGACAGCGATAACACCGCACTTAAGGCGGCTTTGCTCACTATGCGCGATTTATGCAATCAATCTATGAGCAAAGTCGATATGGTGGCACTTTTTGCGGGCAGTACTGTAGCTGAAGAAGCGATGAAGATTGCACTTGGTGAAGTACAAAAAGAAATAGTATCTGCAATAGGTCTTACCGGCACTGCAATTACACTTGCACAGTCTGTAGGCAAAATGTATGCTAATATTCTGTTCGGTACTGAAAACATACAAGCGGCATATTATGAACTTAATGCACTTTATAATATTGAAAATCTCATAAGAGAATCACTTGCAAATACAACTGACGCCGACAGTTTCTTTGCGGCATTCACTTTGTACGAACACGTTACATACAAAGCTGCCGATTATTCTACCAAATACGAAGAAGCTTTATACACCGACAATATAGTAGGCAAGCTTTTTGCATGGGTCACAGGCAAGGACAAACAGCTCGAACAATATAAGAAAAGTATAGAAAACTGTAAAGGCTTGGTCAAGCTGTCTTTTGACACTCTTCAGTTTTCTGCATATAACGCTTTTATCGAATCCAAATATACAAGCGATGTCAGCGGTTACTTCACTGTAATGGATAAGTATACTTTACCGAGTGAAGAAACAATAACACAAAACGATGAAAACATCGAACAGCTTAGTTTGCAGACCTGCGGACTGCCAGATGAGAGCTATACGCTGAACGATGATCTTACTATTTTAAATAATCTTTATCACAGCAACGGCACAATATACCTCAACGGACACACTCTTACCATAAACGGTGATTTGTTTCTGAATGGAGGCAATATAACGATTAGTGGAGGGTCATTAATCGTTAAAGGCAGTTTTAATGCCTATAATGCTAATTATCACACAGACGGAACGGTTACATACGCCACGGGCGGTTATCTCTTGATGAATAATGGTAACGATAAGGTTATTATTTGCAATGATTTTAATACGTGCCATAACTATTATTTTACTAATAGTTATGGAGATTTTTCAAAATTGTGTAAAGGTAGTATAGAAATTCGCGGAAATATTCATGATTACTATAACAAAGATGAAAATTATAATGGCTTAAAATCATTAGGAACAAAGTTTATTTTCAATGGGGAGGGCACGCAAACAATAGACGCTGATGATGGTTCAATTATATTTCAGGAGCTTGTTTTTAACAACTCCGATAATCGTGAAATTGTAATTAACTGTAAAATCAGTGGCGATATTTTAAGCGATACAACTATAAAAAGCAGTTTGAAAATTTCAAGTGTGAGAATGCATGGATACAACTTGAATGTAAGTGGAGATTTAACTGTAACAGGTAATTTATCTCTCAATGGCGGGGATTTATATGTTAAAAACAATCTAGTAAATAATGGTAGTGTATCTCTTGGCGGCTCATTTGTTGCTATAGGAGAAAATTATAGGGCATATACTGCAGTAGAACACAGTGACGGTACTATTACTTATAAAAACGGTGGTGAACTATATATGAATAGTCCATCAGATAAAGTGGTAGTAAATGGTGATTTTTTCAGTTACAGTAATTATCGCCCTGTTTATAGCAGTGATCCACATCCACTACGATACGGTGTCATAGAGGTAAAGGGCAATTTATCTGATTTATATGCAGGTGATGCAAATAATGGATTGAGTTCCAGCGGAACTAAATTTGTATTTAGCGGCAAAGGAAACCAAAAAATAGAAGCTTCAGACGGTTTTATACAGTTTGGTGATTTGGAATTTGTCGATTCAGCAAATCGTAAAATTGAAGTCAATTGCAGAATCAGCGGAAATTTAAAATGTGATACATATATAAGCGGTAATTTCAATTTTAGCGGAAGTTTAAATGCAAATAAATTACATGTTTCTGACGATATGGTGATAAATGACAAATTAACATTAGATAGTGGAGATTTGATTGTTGGCAAAAATCTATATAATTATGGTGGCATTTTATTTGGTGGTGGCTATGTAACTGTAAACGGCGATTATTATGCTTGTAAACAAAACTTACATAGTGATGGTTCTGTTACTTTTAATATGGGTGGATATCTTTCTATGACGGATCCGTCTGATAAAATGTCAGTACACGGTGATTTTAATACAAATAATGATTGCGATAGTAATAATAGTAAAAGTGTGCTAAAATGTGGCGTGATAACTGTTTCCGGCAATTTGACTGATTATTATAATGATGGTGATAAATATTACGGATTATCTTCAAAAGGTACAAAATTTATTTTTGACGGTAAAAATTCTCAAGAGATAAAAGCGGTAGACGGATATATATGTTTTCAAGAAATTGAATTTGTTGATTCACAGCACCGGGATATTACTATTGAATGTGATATTTATGGCACGATATATAGCGAAACTTTTATTAAAGGAAATCTAGCATATAGCGGAAGATTAAATGGCAATAATTTGAATGTGGATGGCAATTTAACGGTTTACGGAGATTTAAATTTAAATGGTGGAGATTTAATAGTCAAGAATAATTTGTATAATTATGGGAAAATAAGCGTAGATGGCGGATATGTAATAACTGACGGAAATTATATTGCTTTTAAAAAGCAAACCGGTGCAGACGGAACCGTAACGTATAGTAATTGTGGCGGATTTTATATGCAAAATGTTTCAGATAAAATCGTTATAAGAGGTAACTTTGATACATGTGTGGATTATTATCCTGTGTCAAATAGAAAGTTTGGTTTGTTTTATGGCACTGTAGAAATAGGCGGAAATCTGAATGATTATTTTGTTTCGGACGATGAAAATCATGGATTATATTTTAATGGCTCTAAATTAATACTTAATGGAACGTCACAACAAACAATCAATGTTGCAGACAACAAAATTCATATCAGCCGCATCGATTTCAAAAATCAAAATGTTGTTGTTCCTTGTTCACTAAAAGCGAATGTTGCAATGCCAATAATTGTTCATGATTATTCTGATCAGTGGACAATCGATGAAGAAGCCGACTGCGTTAATGACGGCTCGAAGTCAAGGCATTGCTCAAGATGCGATGCAAAGACAGATGTTACTGTAATTGAGGCAAAGGGTCATACGGAGGTTGTCGACAAGGCGGTAGCGGCAACGTGTACTGCGGACGGATATACCGAGGGCAAGCACTGCTCGGTTTGTAATGCGGTTATTAAGGCACAGGAAAAAATAGCGGCTACTGGGCATAAATATGTTGAAACCGTGGTTGAACCAAGCTACAGCAACAGAGGGTATACATTGTACGAATGCTCGGTGTGCGGTTACAGCTATAAGGATAATTATGAGGAACAGCTTATAGTTCCTGCGGTTACGGGTTTTGCATCCGGCTCGCAGACAAAATCATCGGCGGTACTCGGCTGGGATAAGGTTTCCGGTGCGGACGGATATGTGGTCGAACTGTACACGGGCGGAAAGTGGAACGAGGTATTCAGGACTTCCGACAGCAGTGTTACAAGCTGTACTGTAGGTTCTCTCAAGGCGGATTCAATCTATTCGCTCAGGATAAGGGCATTATAAAGATACCGATGACGGCACTGTCTATAGCGACTACACAAGACTTGCGGTAAAGACTAAGCTTTCAGGTGTTACGGGGCTGAAGGCGCAGGGCGTTACGGCTACGGCGGTAAAGCTGGACTGGGCAAGAAATGCAGGTGCTACGGGCTACATAATCGAGCAGTATAAGGGCGGTAAGTGGACGCAGATCGCAGTTACGAAAAATAACACGACATTGACCTTCACGGTCAAGGGCCTTGCGGAATGCACTCCGTATTCATTCCGTGTAAAAGCATATAAGAATGACGGCGGCAAGACAAATTACAGCGACTATGTGACTGTCAAAGCGTCAACGCTTTTAGGTACGGTAAAGAACGCCAAGGTCACATCGGTAACAGGCTCGTGGATAACTCTTGAGTGGGCTAAGAATGACAAGGCTACCGGCTATTCTATCGAGCAGTACAAGGGCGGTAAGTGGACGGTAATCGCTATTACGAAAAACAACGCAACGCTTAAATTTACTGTTAAGGGACTTAAGAATGATACCACCTATTCGTTCAGAATAAGGGAATACAAGACAAGCGGCGGTGTTACAGCTTACAGCGATTATGTGAGAATCGCAGGCAAGACGAGGATACCGAATGTGGCTACGTTCAAGGGCAGTGCGGTTTCACAATCGGCGGTGAAGCTCGACTGGAGCAAGAATGACAAGGCTACAGGCTATGTTATCGAGCAGTATAAGGGTGGACGGTGGACTGAAATCAAGGCTGTGGATAATGATATTACCGAAATCACGGTTGAGGGGCTTGCAAAGGGTACGGCATATACGTTCCGCATCAAATCTGTCAAAACGGTTGACGGTGCGGACAAGAGCAGTGAGTATGCAAGCGTTAAGGTTAATACGGCTGAGTAAGTTTTAAATATCAAAGCCCACCGCTATGGAATCTCCTGTGGCGGTGGGCTTTGTATATGATAAAAAGTGCTTTATTATGCAGTTTGGGAGGCTTTAAAAGGCGGCTTTTGATAATTTCAAAAATTTTTTCGAAAACCCCTTGATTTTTGTAAATTTATATGTTAGAATAAGCAACGGGTAAACGATTACACGAACGGCGATAAAACGTTGCGGATTGTGATAAGTTATGATAAGCTGTGATAAATCAAGGCAGGCTGAAATGGGTCGTGAAAAGCTGTGATGAATCAAGGCAGGCTGTGACAGGTTGCGATGAGCTGAGAAGGCTGTGACGGTTGTAAAAAAACATAGCAAGTTACAAATTATGCAATAACAGTTTGTGAGGCGTGCGGTGTGCAAAGCGCCGTGAGCAGAGGGTCGTTTAGCGAGAAACAGCGGGGGAATACCCGTATGGAAAGTAAATTTTGGCGGAAGTGTGACCGCCGTTTTGAAAGGAAAGGTATAATCTATGAAGTATTCAGACGGTTTCTGGATGAACAAGTCGGGCTACGACGTAAACTATGCAACTCAGATCTATGAGGTAAAGGCTACAGACAACTCGATAACCGTATATGCCACTAACCAGTGGATCGGTAACAGAGGAATGACGCTTGGCGGTCCTGTTCTTGAGATCACCTTTACATCTACGCTTGCCGATTCAATCAAGGTTACGATTGAGCATTACAAGGGTGCTGTAAAGAAGGGTCCGGACTTCACATTATATGAGGACACAAACTTCAAGCCTGTTATAAACGAGAAGGACGAGTACTGGGAGCTTGTTTCGAACAAGACTTCGGTAAGAATCGGCAAGGCAGGCGGAGCGTGGGATATAAAATACTTCTATGACGGAAAGCTGCTCACAAAGGAAGGCTGGAGAACAACTTCTTATATCGAAGAACAGCCCTGGCTCACAGACTACCGTATGGAAGGCACAAAGGCGGAGCGTTTCTACGCACACGCATCTACAGACGAGCCTGCAAGAATCAGAGAGATGCTCAACATTTCCGTAGGCGAGAACATCTACGGCTTCGGCGAGAAGTTCTCTACATTCGTAAAGAACGGTCAGACGGTAGAAGTATGGAACAACGACGGCGGTACCTGCTCTGAGCAGACATACAAGTCAATCCCCTTCTATGTATCATCAAGAAACTACGGTGTATTTGTAAATCACCCAGAGAACGTTACATTTGAAGTAGCAAGCGAAACGGTTTCAAAGGTTGCTTTCTCCGTTCAGGGCGAGAGAATGGAATACTTCGTAATGGGCGGTAAGACAATCGCAGACGTACTCGGCGTTTACACAACGCTGACAGGTAAGCCTGCACTTCCTCCTGCATATACATTCGGTCTGTGGCTGACAACATCATTCACTACAAACTATGACGAGGAAACAGTTTCGTTCTTCATAGACGAAATGGCAAGACGTGATATTCCTCTGGAGGTATTCCACTTCGACTGCTTCTGGATGAAGGAATTCAACTGGTGCGACTTCACCTGGGATAAGAGAATGTTCCCCGATCCCAAGGCTATGCTCGCACGTCTTAAGGAAAAGAAAATTGAAATCTGCGTATGGATAAACCCCTATATTGCTCAGCAGTCTTCCTTATTTGACGAGGGCGTAAAGAACGGCTACTTCATCAAGAAGACGGACGGCGGTGTATTCCAGTGCGATATGTGGCAGCCCGGTATGGCTATCGTTGACTTTACGAATCCTGAGGCTTGCAAGTGGTACAAGGCAAAGCTGAGAACACTGTGCGAGATGGGCGTTGACGCATTCAAGACGGACTTCGGTGAGAGAATACCCACAGCCGATGTTGTATACAGCGACGGCTCCGATCCTTACAGAATGCACAACTACTACACATATCTCTACAACAAGTGCGTATTTGAGGTGCTTGAGGAATTCTACGGCAAGGACAAGGCTTGTCTGTTCGCACGTTCTGCTACGGTCGGTGGTCAGCAGTTCCCTGTACACTGGGGCGGCGACTGCTTCAGCCAGTACGAATCAATGGCTGAAACGCTCCGTGGAGGACTTTCACTCTGCTTATCAGGCTTCGGCTACTTCAGCCACGATATTTCGGGCTTTGAGGCTACTGGCTCACCCGACTTATACAAGAGATGGTCTGCATTCGGCCTTATGTCTTCACACTCAAGACTTCACGGCAACAGCTCATACAGAGTACCGTGGAACTTTGACGAAGAAGCGTGCGACGTTCTGCGTCACTTCACAAAGCTCAAGGGCCGCCTGATGCCGTATCTGTTCGCTAACGCAGTAAAGGCTCACGAAAAGGGCGTTCCTATGATGAGAGCTATGGTTATGGAATACAGCGACGATCCTGCCTGCTTACCTCTTGACAGACAGTATATGTTCGGTGATAACCTGCTTATCGCTCCCGTATTCAACGAGGAGGGTACTGCTCAGTTCTATCTCCCTCGCGGCAAGTGGACCGATATTCAGACAGGAGAAGTTCTTGAGGGCGGTAACTGGTACGACAAGAAGTACGACTACTTCTCAATGGGTATGTATGCTAAGCCCAACAGCATAATCGCTTACGGTAACTTTGAGCGTAACTTCGCATATGACTATGTAGAGGGTGCAAAGCTCGTTATCTATCAGCTTGAGGACGGCAAGAACACTCAGTGCAAGATCTACGATAAGGACGCTAAGCTTGAGCTTACTGTTATGGCTGAGAGAAACGGCGATACAATCACTGTTACACATACAGCTACAGACAAGCACTTCACAGTTGAAAGCGCAGAAGGTCTGAACGTAGTTATTAGCAAGTAATTATAACGGAATATAAAGGAACGGTCGGCAGATGCCGGCCGTTAATTTTTGTTACTTTTAGCAAATCAAGTAAATTGTTTTTTATAGATTTTGTAAGGTTATCTATAGATATAATTATAACTTTAAAATCAGGTGTTTATCAAATATTATTCTGCATGTGAAATTTGCTGTTGAAATTTCTCTGTTTTCGTTGTATAATTTACTTGTCATAAATACTAATATTAGCTTCAGGATTGCGGATATAAAGCAAGGTCTGTTTATCGAGCGAGGAAAATATGGAATATATTATAATAATTGGAATAATTTTTTTAATAGTGATTTTATTAAAAAAGAAAAAAATATTAAAATTTCTGTTTGCAATCGGATTAGTGATTGCTTGCGTTTACGTGGCAGTTAACTTTTTTAATATGCTTTCTGCTTTTGACTCTTCATTTTTATCGATTATAATATATGGTGCTATCGCATTGATAGCATTTTTAATTGTAGCTTCGATTATATATCTCGCCGCTGAAAGAGCAAAAGACAAAAAGGGTATAAAGCGCTGGCTTGCATTACCCGTCAATCAATACACAGCAGAAGATATAGAAAATTACATTGAACGGTATGCAACGATATTGGATGATTCTGACAGAAATAAAAGAAAATACAGCAATATTTTCTATAATATTCCTTATGGTCGAACAAATTGTTTCTTGAGCTATTTTGAGAGAACTATTTATAATGAAGAACCTATTTATTATTCTGCCGTCAGAAGTAAAATAAAAGAAGAATTACGTGAATACGGAACTCTTTTGACTTCTGCCGGATTATATGTTTCGTTTCAAACCGATAAAAAATCGAATAACGGAAATTTAGTTATGAATACAGAATTGCCGTTCAGCGGAATATATAGAATAACTGAGCTCACAGACAAGTCTCTGACTGTAAGATATGCAGATTTGAGAAAAGTCACCTTGTATCAAGATCATACCACTATACCTCTTGGCGTAATAGGTCAAATGATTTCAGAGGTAATAAATTCCGGTTTAACGTTAGCAATGTATAAAAAATGTATTTCAGACGATGCGAAAGATGATTTCGACATTGATCGGTATATGAATTTTGCAGACAGTAGTTTTAATACGATGCATAATGCTGAATGTTTAAAGAAGGCAACTACTACAAGCGGAACAGCAGCAAGCCTTGATGGTATAATGGATAACATCAATCAGCTCGGAAATCGTATGAACGGCGCTCAAGGACATGGGTTTGCAGCAGAATATGCTAATAATACTATTGATAAAGCATTAGGTAAAAATGCTAAGATCGTAGGAAATGATAATGCAAAATACGGTGCTGACCGATCGGTAAACGGCGTAAATATTCAGACAAAATATTGTAGAACCGCTTCTGAATCTATAGGAGCTGCGTTCAGTTCAGGAAAGGCTAAATATATAGATCCGAAAACCGGAAAGATGATGCCGATCGAAGTTCCCAGAGATCAATATAAAGAGTCGGTCGACTTAATGAAAACAAGGATTAAAAACGGTGAGGTACCGGGTGAAACAAATTCTGAAAATGCAGACAAGTATGTAAAAAAAGGACATGTTACATATCCGGAAAGTCAGAATATTGCTAAAGCCGGAACGGTTGAATCACTTAAAATAGATTTATTAAGCGGTGCTATCAGTTCACTTTCCAGTGCCGGTGTAACTGCTGTCGTTACCTTTGCAACACAGGTGTGGAATGGTTCAGATGTCAAAGCAGCCGCAAAAACTTCCTTATTCGTATCTGCAAAAGTTATAGGAAAAGGTGCTGTAATTTCAGCTGTTGTACAGCAATTAGTAAGAGAGAAATCGGAATACAGTTTAAAAATTTTAAACTCGATACATTCGAGTATAAGAAATGGTTCAAGTACATTAGCAACAAAAATATCGAGTTCTAAGCTTGCTCAATCTAATTTTGGACAAAAAATCGGGCTTGATAAAGTAACAAATAAGATGGTAATAGCAAACGGCATGATGATTGTTGTATCATACGGACCGGATATTGCAATGGCGTTAGTAGGAAGAATATCGCTTAAACAATTATTTAAAAATGCCGGAATTACTACAGCGAGCGTTGCAGGAGCAGCAATCGGCAATACAATTTTACCTGTGGTAGGTGGTGTGATAGGTGGAGCTGCTACGGGATATTTAGCTAAAAAAGTTTTAGACATTTTTATAGAAGATGATGCTGTTGAAATGTATGAACAATTACGAGAGGAGTTTATTGATGTTGTAATGTTGAGCAATCTCAACAAAGATGAGTTTGAAGAAGCTGTCAATGCTATTTTTTTGGATAAAAAACTTAATAAAAAATTACGTGATATGTATGCAAGCAAAAATTCCAGAGTACATGCACGAGAAAAAATTGTAAACGAAGCAATTGTAAGCATATTAAAAAAGCGCCGCATTATTACAACTGCAATAGTTGAAGATGCTTTTGCAGGAGCAATACAAGAATTATGTACCTCTAATTAAATGGCTTTATATTTTTCTGAAAAACGAGTCGAAAATTATATTTATGTGAAATTTTTGCGGTAAATTTTCAAATGCCACTGCGCCAAAATGATGCAGTGGCATTTTATATATGCTCATTTTGACAGACAGTATATGTTCGGTGATAACCTGCTTATCGCTCCAGTATTCAACGAGGAGGGTACCGCTCAGTTCTATCTCCCTCGCGGCAAGTGGACCGATATTCAGACAGGAGAAGTTC